>Ga0256405_10003372_pt1 | contig 33049 bp, 25 predicted proteins | sample RumenRJG_02DNA_FD_189096 | JGI IMG/M metagenome (GOLD analysis project Ga0256405, IMG submission 189096) | Bovine rumen microbial communities from Lethbridge, Alberta, Canada - RJG_02 | ecosystem: Host-associated > Mammals > Digestive system > Stomach > Rumen | place: Canada: Alberta...
GTTATTTTTATGAATTGTATGGCAAGGAAGAAAGAGAACAGGGTCGTGCTGAAATGGCTGACAAAGTTATTCGAAATTTACTAAAGGATGGTGTTAGTGTTGAACTAGTCTCTAAATGGACTGGAGTACCTATTAATCAAATTAAATCTTTTAAATTTTAATCTATCTTAATTTAAGACAACTTTATTTGAAATTGTCTGCTGTTCCTTTTATAAAGTCTGATAACAAAGTTGACAAGGTTCTTTGGTTGCATGTGTTTATTTTAATATTTAAAATAATATTCATTCCATTAAACTTATTAATGATTTTTGTTAATTAAGGAATTCCATTGGATTCCTTTTCTCATTTTATTCGTTTATTTTCAAGCTTTGCTTTTTAAATTTTTCAAGGTACTGTTTTATTCTCATTAAGCTCATGCATAATTTTTTCATATCTCTAAAATACATTCAGTAAAAAACTTTTTAAACTTTTAAATCCAAAATAAAACTATTAAAATCTATTTTTAAAATATTTATGTGAGAATTATGTTTGAAATTAAAGCTAAAGACGGAAAGGCAAGAGTAGGCGTCCTTAAAACCAATCATGGAGATGTTAAAACACCAAACCTCATGCCTGTCATTCATCCAAGAAAGCAAACCATAGATGTGGGAAAATATGGTGCGGATATTGTAATTACAAATGCTTATCTGATTTACAAGAACGAAGACCTGAAGGAAAAGGCCTTGGAAAATGGATTGCATGATTTGATTAACTTCGACGGACCTGTAATGACTGATTCAGGATCCTTCCAGCTTTCAGTCTATGGAGATATTGAAATCACAAATAAAGAGGTCATTGAATTCCAGGAAGCCATAGGAACAGATATCGGAACCTCACTGGACATTCCAACAGCTCCGTATGTGACAAGGGAGCAGGCTGAAGGCGATATGGAAATCACACTTGAAAGGGCAAGGGAAGCAATATCATATGTGAAGGACAATGATTATGATATGATGATAAACTCTGTTGTCCAAGGGTCCACTTTTTTAGACCTTAGAGAGAAATGTGCGGAGGAATTGTCCAAGCTGGATGCGGACTTATATCCTATAGGTGCTGTAGTGCCTTTGATGGAGCAGTACCAGTACAAGGATGTTGTGGATGTTGTAATGCATTCAATGAAGCATCTGCCGGATGATACTGCAAGACATCTCATGGGTGCGGGACATCCTATGGTATTCGCACTTGCAGTTGCAATGGGCTGCGACTTGTTTGATTCAGCAGCTTACATATTATATGCAGAAGACGACAGGTTCCTAACCACCCGCGGAACAATCAAGCTTGAAAACCTGAATGAAATGCCATGTTCCTGCGAGGTCTGCTGCAAATACACTCCTGATGACTTAAGAGCCATGGACAAGGAGGAAAGAGTCAATCTGATAGCACAACACAATCTGCATGTAAGTTTTGCAGAGCTGAGGCTCATCCGCCAGGCAATTTATGAAGGTTCATTGATGGAGCTTGTGGAAGAGCGATGCAGGGCACATCCTCTGCTTTTAGATGCACTTAGATGTCTTGGAGACTACAGTGATGATATAGAAGTCTATGAGCCTAGAAGCAAGAAATCAGCATTCTTCTACACAGGACCAGAGTCCTTGAAGAGAGCTGAAGTCACAAGGCACTTGAACAAGATGAGGGCAAGGAAAACCAAGAAGAACCTTGTTGTTCTAGCTGGAAACAGAAAGCCTTATTCTAAATTCATCAACAAGGATTACAAGAAGTTCTATTTGTACAGCCTGGATGAAGATAATCTGACTGAAGAAGAACTTTCAAAATTTGAAGATGGAATTCCTGAAGGCTTTGATTTGAATATAAAGGATGAAAATACTGATTACCTGGTATTTGACATTCCATTCTGCCTCATACCATTAGAACTTGATGAGGTTTATCCATTAAGCCAGAACGAGGCTCCTAAAATCAATGATGAGATTGCAGTGGAATTTGCCCGTGACTTTTTGGTTGAATATGCTGAAAAGTATGACAACGTGCTGATTCACCCTAGAATCGTTGATTTATGCGAGCTTGACTATATTGACTTGTATGTGGATCCTGAGAGAATCAAGGTTAGAAAGAACGACCTTGAAAAAATAAAATCCATAGCAGACTATCAGTTTGGAGACGGTGCTGGAGAAGCCTTGTTTACTGGAAAGATTGAAATTGAAAAAAGCAAGAAGACAGGCAAGATAAGGCATATCTTCGATAAAAAGCAGAATATTGTAAACATGAGGGCCTCAGACAGCCTTCTGATTCTATCCAAGCTCGGTGCTAAAAGGCTTTATTCCTGCAGCGAGGGAATGAAGAACAAGGTCATGATTAGTAATAGTGTGGAATCCTTTGCAAGAGATGGAAAAAGTGTTTTCTCCAAGTTCATTGTCGACTGCGATGAAAACATAAGATCCAATGACGAAGTTTTAATTGTAAATGAAGAAGACGAGCTTTTAGCATTTGGAAAAGCTTTAATCGGTGCAAAGGAAATGAAGGACTTTTCTGTAGGTCAGGCAATTAAGACAAGAAAGGGATTTAAGAAATAATTGAATTATTTCATTTATTTTTTTATTTTAATTTAGTTTTAAGTGTGTTTTAATTGTTTTTGATTTTTAAATTTCAATATTAAATAATAATTATTAAATATTTTAATAAATAAAAAGAGAATTAATTAAAAATTATATTATTAAGAGGATTTATTATGATACCTGGTATGAACATGAACCCAAAGCAAATGAAGCAGATGCAAAGACAAATGAAAAAAATGGGAATGGATATGAAAGACCTTGAGGGAGTTGAAGAGGTCATCATCCGTCTTGAAGACAAGGAAATTATTGTCTCTCCTGCTGAAGTCAACCAGATGAACATCATGGGTCAACAGACATTCCAAGTTTCTGGAGAAGTTCACGAGGTTGAAAGGGAAGTGGAGATTGTTATTCCTGATGAGGACATTGAAATGGTGGCAAATCAGGCTGGAGTGACTAGGGAAGCTGCTGAAGAAGCCCTGATTTCAACCAAAGGCGACCTTGCGGAAGCTATTTTAAAACTTGCCCAATAATAACTATGGTTTTAAGGCGTTTGCTGTCTTTTAACTGACATTTGGTTAATTGAATTAAAATTTTATTAGCTTATTTTATATTTTTTTATTATAATCTTTTTTCAGGTGATTGAATGACAACTATTGCACATATTTCAGATTTACATGTAAGTAGAACTGATTTTGATGAGAAGGCATTTCTTACAGCTGTTGAAGAGATTAATGCATTGAAGCCGGACATGATTCTTCTAACTGGAGATGTTACAGACAACGGCTATTACAGGGAGTATGTAAGGGCTACAGACTATTTGAAAATGTTCAATGCTCCATTATTCGCTATTCCTGGAAATCAGGACTCAAAAAACAGAGGTTATGAAGTCTTTGAAGAGCTTATCGGCGAGAGAAGCTGGAGGGTTATTACAAAGGACGGCTTGATTGTAATAGGCTTGGACAGCACATCCCCGGATTTGGATTCAGGCCATATCGGCCGCGAGCAGAGGATCTGGATGGATCATCAAATCAAAAAGGCCATGTCTGATAGTTGTAATTTCTCAATTGTGGCATTGCACCATCATGTAATTCCAATTCCAAAAACCGGAAGAAACGCAAACATACTCATTGATTCTGGAGACATGCTGGAATCTGTGATTTCAAACAATATCAATCTTGTATTAACCGGTCACAAGCATGTTTGTCATGTTTGGAAATTGGAGAATACCTTGTTTGTAAATGCAGGCACTCTCTCTTCTTGCAAATTAAGAGGAAAGGACAAGAATTCCTATAATACCTACTTCATAGATGAAAATGAGGTTAAATTATGCTTGAATGAAGTAGGCGGCAAGAAAAAAGTGCTTAGACAGTTCATTAGAAAATAATTTTTTTCTAATTTTATTTTTTTGAATTTTTTTGTTTTTTTTGAATTTTATTTTTTTGAATTTATTTGATATTTTCCACTTTTTCAGTTTTTTCATGATTTTATTTCTTCAACGAAACATTTATATGTATGTAAGTACTTACTAACATAATGGAATCACAAACTCAAAATACTGAAGAAAAGATTATAGAAGCTTCATTCAGAGTAATAGAACGAAATGGCATTTCAGGAACCACCACTCGTCAAATTGCAGATGAAGCGGGGCTCAGCGAAGTAACCCTATTTCGCAAATTCAAATCCAAGGAAGGAATTATAAAGGCCGTAAAAGATTATTACACCCAGTATTTCATCACTCTTTTAGAAGAAACTTTCTCATATGATGAGAACAATTCCATAGAACAATATCTTGAGAAGATATTTCTATTTTTAGTGAATCTTCCGGAAAAGGATTTCAATATTATTAAATTATCCTTGGAAGAAGCCCATGGAGCATTAGAAAGCGAGAAGATTTTTAAATCTATTTTTGAGTCAGTAATGGAGAAATTATATGGCTTTTTCACTTTAAAAATCCAACAAGGTGAAATCAGGGATGTTAATGTCAATGTCCTTTCCTTGAATATCTTTGGAATTATTTTTGAAGCGGCTGTTCTCTGGAGACTGTATAATCTGAATCCAGAAGGTTATGTCAATCAGTATTTTAGAGACTTTTTAGATATTCTTTTAAATGGAATTTCAAGTGAAGCATGAATTCTAAATAATTGATTTCGTGCTTTAATTGAAATTCCTTTTTTGCTTAGAAATTGTAAATGAGGATAAATATGAGAACAACATTAAAAAACATTCTTGAAATTAATAAAAATGATTTTAAATCAGTTTTTTCCAATCCCATAGTTGTAATTACTTTAATTGGCATAATAGTGCTGCCTTCATTATATGCAGTATTAAACATACAGGCTTGCTGGGATCCTTATGGAAATACTGGGGATTTGGACTTTGCCATTGCAAACATTGACAATGGCTCAACAATCGATGGGGTGGATGTCAATGTAGGCAACGAGGTTGTCGATGAATTGAAGAATAATGATGACTTCAATTGGAAATTTGTAAGCGAGGAGGAACTGCGGACGGGGGTCGAGGATGGAACTTACTATGCAGGTATAGTTATTCCCAAGAACTTCAGCGAAAACATAGGCTCCATAATGACAAACAATCCTCACTCAGCAGAGCTTGAATATGTTCACAATGAAAAAACCAATCCTGTAGCTTCAAAATTAAGTGATTCTGGTGCTAAAGCGGTTTATAATAAAATTAACGCTAAAGTGGTTCAAATAATCAATCTTGCGGCTTTGGATAAATTAAGCGAGCTTCAAAGCGGATTGTCCCAGGGTGCAGGCCAGTTGTCTTCAGGAGCCGTAAAGATTCAGTCTGGAGCAAGTCAAGTTTCTTCAGGTTCTTCCAAGGTATCCTCCGGTGTGGATAATGTTAAATCAGGAGCAAGCAAGGTAAAATCAGGCGCATCTGAAGTATCCAGCGGCTCTTCAAAAATCTCTTCCGGCGCTTCTCAAGTTTCAAAAGGCTCACAAGATGTTTCATCAAGCGCAGATAAGATATCTCAGGGTGCTGGCCAGGTGGAATCCGGTGCTGCCCAATTGGATTCAATCGATACCAGTCAGATTCCATCAGCTGAAGTGCAGACTGTTGTGCAGGGTTCAAAATCATTGGCTAATTCCAGTTCAAGCCTTGCAAGGTCAAGCAGCAGTCTGGCCCAAGGATCTTCAAAACTGGCAAACAGTTCAGTAGGCTTGGCCCAAGGTGCAGACGCACTTGCAAAAGGTTCATCCAAAGTTGCCAACGGCTCAACTCAGCTGGCGGACGGTTCAGTCGAACTTGCAAACGGGGCATTGAGTCTTGCTGCAGGTTCCCAATTACTGGCGGATAATTCAGCATATGCATTATATGCCGCTGCAAGTTCCCTCTCTCTTGCATCCAGTTCATTGTCAGATGTTACTGGTGTTGATGATGATAAAATTGGAGATTACATATACTCTCCTGTCAAATTGAATGAGAATGAATTGAATCCTATTTCCAATTATGGCAGCGAGGTATCTCCATTTTATATTGTGCTGTCAATATGGGTCGGCGCTTTGATTAGCTGTGTGATGCTTAAGCCTGGATATGCATCCAATACAAAATACACTCCAACAGAACTGTACTTCGGAAAGCTTGCACTATTCCTGGTGGTTTCCATATTACAGGCTACTGTTACTATTACAGGCTGCTTCCTGCTTGGAATCGATGTTGACAATCCTCTGATGTTTATAGTATCCACTTACATTATTTCAATTGTTTTCATGGTGATTATCTATTCCATTATAGCATCACTCGGCGATGTAGGAAAGGCAATCACAATCATTTTCCTTGTGCTTCAAATTTCCGGAACCGGAGGAATTTACCCTATTCAATTGATGCATCCATTTTTCCAAACACTTTATCCTTACCTGCCTATGACTTATGGAATCATGATGCTGAGAGAGTCCTTGCTAGGAATGATCTGGTCCAATTATCTGCCTGCAATGGCGAGTTTGATTGTTTATGGCGTTGTTTTCCTGCTTATTGCAGTTGCTGTAAAAATCAGGTTTGACAAGAGGACCCATTACTTTGAAGAACGCTTAAATGATAGCGGATTATTCTAAATTCACATACAAGTGGTGGCCTTTAATTTATAAAAATAATTTGAAAATAAGTTAATGGCTATCTTAACTTATTTTTTAAAATGTGGGTTTGAATTAAGCTTCAAACATTTAGTTTTTGTTTAATAAGGTTTTAATTATTAAATTAACGTTTTAAACAGCGTTAATTCTTATTTTTTAAAATCAGCAATAACTTAATTTTTTTTTATTGGATTTCTTCCTTGGAGATTTTTTTTATAAGATTATCCCTTGGAATATTTTATAGGCCTATTCCTTGGAATATTCTTCATCCAATTCCATTTTTACTTCATTGAATCTGCTTATGCTTTGGTAAATCAGCTTTTCATAGATCCTGTCCATGTTCTTGTTTAAAAAGTCAACTCCTTCCTGGGTTATTCCGCCTTTGGTAGCTACCTGAGAGATTATCTCCTCATTGGATAAATTGTAGTCGTCCTTCAGGCTTGCTGTTGCAAGGACTGTTTTTGTAATCATCTGTTCCATTTCATTCTTTGGAATGCCGGATTTCATGCTTGCTATACTTGCCAGTTTCTCGATTAAAATAGCTATGAATGCAGGAGCGCAGCTTGTTATTATGGTGCTGACTTCAATATCATTCTTCATAGAGAAGTTGTTCAAGTCGCTGGTGTAATTGAAGGGATTTTCCATGTCCATGTTGAATTCTTCAAATTTCTTGACATAGCTGAATTCATTGAAAAGGTCTTCAATATACTTCTGCTCCTCGAATCCAACCTTGGAATTGTGCTTTATGAGTGTGACTCCCTTTCTTCTGTTCTGGGATGCGATGGAATTGCTTGAGCTGACTGTTGAAGCATATGTCGGGATTATCATGCTGAACTTGCCGTCATGTATTTTTTCCACATTTTCAAATTCCAATCCTGAGCAGGTATACATTATGTGGCAGTTTTCTTTTAAGAAAGGCTTGATTTCATTTAATAAGTCCTTGAACTGAGGGGTTTCAACTGCTATGATGATTTTTTCACATTTTGAAGCTAGTTCTGTATTGTCCTCTGTTATTTCCACATCCAGTTCTTCGTATTCCTCTTTAAGATGCTGGATTTTTTCGATGTTTCTGTTTGACACGATTAATTTCTCGTCATCAAACAATAATTCCAGTTTTAAGATGTTTTCTACGATCATTGACCCCATATGGCCGTATCCTATAAGCCCGATATTCATTTGCACCTGCTCCTTGTACTTGTTTATAAGATGATTTTGATATTTTTATCAAATTGATTTTAAAAGTATTCAATTTTGTTTGTTTTCGATATGGATAATTAATTTCCATTTATTTGCTAAATTAATCTATATTTTTAATTATATTTATATATTGCCTTATTTTTATACTTGATTATTGAAATAAATTAATTTAATAAATTTTTATTTTTTAAGTTTTTCAATATTTTTCATCCAAAAAATCAAAAATCATGAAATGTATTACTTTGAAAATTGATTTTAATAACCTTTTATTAGAAAAATAGCAAAAACTTTTATATTATGTTAAACCCATATTAAAATATGGATAATTTATTGGAAATTTTATTCTATTTTTAATTTAAAAATTTAAAAATGGTTATTTTCCTTATAAATTGGCTAAAAATAGTTATTTTTTCATTTATGAATTAAATAATAAAAATTTATGATTTATATTAAAAATTATCTATTATAAACTATTATTTGTTAATATTAAGATGTTTAATGAATTTTAGAACTATTCTTAAAACAGTTCTTTTCTGGAGCTATTTATAAACAGTTCTTTCTAGAGCTGTTTATTAAATAAGTTCTTTTTTATTATGAAAATTAAATTCTCATTAAGGAATCAATAAGGAGATAATATGGCATTAGTTAATAAAACTATCAATAATCCGATGTATATTTTACGTGATGATACAGAAAGATTCGAAGGAAGCAGAGCTTTAAGATACAATATTCTTGCCTGCCAGATCTTATCAAGCATTGTAAGAACCACTCTTGGTCCAAAAGGAATGGACAAGATGCTGGTGGACAAGATGGGTGATGTTGTTGTTACAAATGACGGAGCAACAATCCTTCAGGAAATGGATATAACCCACCCAGCAGCTAAAATGCTTGTGGAAATTGCAAGAAAACAGGAGCACATTGTAGGAGACGGAACCACAACTGCGGTTATTCTTGCTGGCGAGCTGCTCAAGAAGGCTCAGGAATTGTATGAAGATGGAACTCCAATACCTACCGTATTGCTCGGATATCGTTTAGCTGTTGACAAGGCATTGGAAACCCTGTTTGAGACCTCAATTGATGCTGATGATGAAGAAACCCTTCTTGGTATTGCTAGAACTGCAATGACTGGTAAGGGATCAGATTATGCCAAGGATGAACTTGCAGAACTCCTTGTAAAAGCTGTTCAAAAAGTAGAAGACAATGGCGAAGTAGACAAGAAGCTTATTAAAATCCACAGGATAAACGGCGGAGCCATTGAAGATTCCGAACTTGTCGATGGTATCTTTGTAGACCAGCCAAGAGCAAGGGAGGACATGCCTGCTGAAATCCACGATGCAAAAATCGCACTTATGAAATATCCTCTTGAACTCAAGGATGTAAACAATGCCAAGGTCGACCTTACCAATCCTCTTGAATTGCAGGCATTTTTAGACAATGAAGAGGAAATGCTTAAGGATATTGCAAACCAGATCATCGACTCAGGAGCAAATGTGCTGTTCTGTCAGAAAGGAATTGATGACTATGTACAGCACTACCTTTCAAGAGCTGGCGTCATGGCATTTAAGAGGGTTAAAAACACCGATATTAAAAGAATCATGATGGCAACCGGCGCTGAGCTCATCACCAATATTGAAGACTTGTCTCCTGAATCCCTGGGTACTGCAGACTATGTTCACCAGGAGAAGGTATTCGACCAGTTCATCACATTCATTGAAGGATGCAAGGATCCTAAGGCAAGCTCAATTTTAATTCGTGGAAGTACCAGACACATTTCCTCTGAAATCGAAAGAGCAATGGACGACGCACTGGGTGTAGTTGCAGCTACTGTTGAAGAAGGAAAAATAGTCATAGGCGGAGGAGCAATAGAAATAGAAATCGCCCGTAAATTAAGAGCTTTTGCAAACACAATCGGCGGAAGGGAGCAATTGGCTATCATCAAATTTGCTGAAGCTATTGAAATTGTTCCAAAAACTCTGGCTGAAAATGCAGGACTCGATACTATTGACTTGTTAGTGGAACTGAGAGCTGCTCACGAAGACAATGTAAATATGGGAATCAATGTTTTCGAAGGAAAAGTAGTCGACATGAAGGAAGCAGGTGTTGTTGAACCTCAAAGAGTCAAGAAGCAAGCTATTCAATCTGCTCATGAAGCTTGTGAAATGATTTTAAGAATCGACGACCTTGTAGCGGCTGCAGGAGCATTGAACACTCCAGATCCTGATGAAAACCTGGACGACCCTACTTATGCTTCCAACATGACTGGCGGTATGCCAGGCATGGGCGGAATGGGTGGAATGGGCGGAATGCCACCTATGATGTAAGTCTAACGATTCAGGAATTTCTTAAAATTATAATGGGGCCTTTCCCATTTTTTCTTTTTTTAATTTTTAAATTTTTACTTTTATTATAAAATATTTTTAAAATTTATTATTATATTAATAATATTTTTATTATAATCGCTAATTTTTTTATTATAATTTTTTCACTATTTTTTTAAAGATTTTTTTATAATTCTTTCACCACATTTTTTTAAAAATTTTAAATTTTTTTTCAATTTTTTTAGATAATTTTTTTATAAATTTGTACAAATTTTCTATGAAAAATCGCTTATTTTTTAATAATTTTAATTTTTTTTAAAAAATCACATAAAAATATTTCATTTTTTCTTATTCTACTTAAAATGTTGTAATTTGGCATAAAAATATCTTAAATCACTTATTTTTTAATTTTAACAATTTTTTAACTATTTTTAAAAAATCGTCTTTTTATTAATCTTTTATATCAACTTTATTTAACTTATATTTGTTCTTTTTTTACTTAAAAACTCTTTATTTGTTTATTTTTGATTTATTAAAGTTAAAATAATTGAATTTTTATAAAAATAAGTTATTATAGGTTATATTTTCATATTTAAAGGTTAAACAATTCTTTTTTAATTTTTTTTAATTTAATTCTTTTTTAATCAATTTAAGATTTATTTCTTAAATATCTAATGATATTAACAATCTTCCATTATTTTTTATAATTTTTAACTTAAATTAATCTTTATTTGTTAATTTAAAGCTTTAATATTGCTTGTTTTTTAATTTTTTTTGTAGAAATCTTTATATAAGTTGAAATAAAAAAATATGAAATGAGCTATATTGAATTTTTTAATTCAAATAGTAATTTAATTCAGGAAAAAGATTTTTTAAAATGATTTTTCTCAAATAAGAAACTTTATTGGCAAAAATCTTTTAGATATAAAAATTTCTTAACATTTTTTAGAATTTTTATTTCTATCTTTTAATTTAGATTTTCTCGCTAATCTTTTAATTGGAGTTTTTTACTAAATCTTTTTTAAATTAGATTTTTCTCCTCACTGAGGAGTTTTTTGCTAATCTTTTTTAATTTAGGTTTTTCTCGAAAAGTCTTTAATTGGGAGTTTTTTCTAATTTAAAATTTAAATTTAAAGGTTTCTGAAAAATGTGAGGTGAAAAAATTTCAAAGAAGAATGGCACGTTGCTTGTAGCTGCTCTATTGTTGCTTGTCTTTATGATATCAGCAGTATCAGCTGCGGATGCTACAGGAGAAGACTCTTCAGCCGTGGAAGAAGATACGACAAGTTCGGTTGAAGAAATCAGCGTTTCAAATGAAGAATCTGTAAGTGACGAGAATTCAGAAAATGAAGTTTTAAGTACAGATAACACCGATTCTCTATCAGAATCCGAGACTTTAAAGAATACCTCCCTAACAACTAATTCAAGTTCTGTTATCAGAGGTTATGATATTTCAGCCACTTTGACTGACTCAGATAATGTCTCTTTATCCAATAAGGTCGTTACATACACTTTATCCGGAAAAACATATAATAAGACCACTGATTCAAATGGTAAAATTACCATTCCAATCAATCTGGCTGCTGGAACATATACTTTAAAGCTCGCTTTTGCTGGAGATGACAATTATTCAGGCACAACAAAAAGCATCAGCTTGAAAGTTTTAGCCAATACCCCAAAAATTACAACAGGATCCACATCTGTCATGAGGGGATATTACTTCTATGCATATTTGAAGGATGCTGCTGGAAAAGCATTGAAAGGACAAAAAATTACTTTCAAGGTAAATGGCAAGACTTATACCAAAACTACCAATTCAAATGGTAGGGCTGCATTGAAGATCAAACTGCCTGTGGGAAAATACAAAGTCAATATTGTTCATTCCGCATCAGGAATATATTCCTATGCCAAGAAAACCGTTACCATCAAGTCCTTGGCGAACACTCCTAAGATAAGCTTGTCTTCAAAAAGCGTTATCAGGGGCAAATACATTTACGCCTACTTGAAAGATGGTGCCGGCAAGGTTTTAAGTGACAAGAAATTGACTTTCACATTGAACGGCAGGTCATATGTCAAGAAAACCAATTCAAACGGCAGAGCTGCATTGAAAGTTAAAATTGCAGCTGGCAAATATCGTTTAAGGATTTATCATTACAAATCAGGTGTTTATGATTATAAAAAGAAATCTGCTACTTTGACAGTTCAAAAGAACACTCCGAAAATTAGTGTTGAAAATGCCACTGTCATTAAAGACAAATATCTTTATGTATATTTGAAGGACAAGGCAGGTTCAGTAATGAAAAGCCATAAAGTAAAGATAAGAATCAATGGCAAGACATATACTAAAACAACCAATTCAAACGGCAGAGCTGCATTGAAATTATCTATGGCTGCTAAATCATACAGCACAAAGATTTCATTCGATGCGGTATCAGTATACTCTTCCAAATCAGTTACCAAGACCATCAAAGTTATAAATGATCCATATAAGAATTCAATATTGAATATTGAAAAGGCTGCAACAAATGTCAGAAATTATGTGGATGATTACGGCAAATTGCCTGAAACTGTAACCGTAGGCTCTGAAACTGTAACAATCGAAGAGTTCTCCTATCTTATGGGTGAAGCTATTGCGGCACTCAACAAGGGAAGCACTGGAAAAGTTTCCGTTTTAAGTGGAATTGGCAGTGTCAACAGCACAAATACCAGTTTGAATACCAAGGTTTTCAAAGCCGAATATCTCGACCTGGCCAACCGCGTGGTATCTCATATAAATACCAACAAGGTGCCTGCAGCAGAGATTGAGGTTTATAATTCCAGCAAGGCAAAAGTTGGAAATGCAAACTTCGATTTGTACACATACTGCTTTGCAAAGATATTGAATTTCTATAGAACCGATGGCTATCTGCCTAACTGGTGTACCTTTGAAAGCGATGTATTTGATGATACATCAATTATTCCTTCCAATGATACCAGTCAGGGCAAGGTAACAACAGCGGACTCCAGTGATTTCAAAAAGGGCTTGAATGAGAAGAATACCGTATCTGATTTAAGCCAGTATTTGAAAGCCGGAGGACATTGCGCTCTCAATCAAGCTATTAAAAACAAGGCGGCCAGTCTGACCAAAGGTCTGACCACTACTGCTGCAAAAGCTAACGCGATATTCAACTATGTCAGAGACGGTATAGAATACAGTTATTATGCAGACAGTAAAAAAGATGCTTCCGGAACATTGAGTTCAGGTTCTGCAAACTGCTGTGACCAGGCAAACCTTGTCGTGGCATTATGCAGAGCAGCAGGAATTCCTGCAAGATACTCTCATGCTCAAGGATGCACCTTCTCAAGCGGTCTTGTTACAGGACACGTATGGGCGCAGATCTTAGTTGGAGATACCTGGTATGCTGCCGATGCTACAAGCAGCAGAAACAAGCTTGGTGATATCAACAATTGGAATACAAATTCATACAATACATTGAAACAGTATGCGCTTATTCCATTTTAAGTACTTAAATTTTGAGGATTTTTTCCTCTTCATTTTTTTCTTTTTTTATTTTTTTAATTATTGGACTTTTTTTTTAATAAATCATTTTTAATAATTTTTTAGTTCGTATTTGACTTTTTAGGCGCCTATTTTTTTTAATAAATCATTTTTTAATAATTTTTTAGATTGTGATTGGACTTTTTTTGATGTCTTTTTTCATTAGATCATTTTTTAAATTTTTTTAGGTTGTGATTTTTTAATTTCATTCTGCTCAATTTTTTAGAAAAAATTGTAAATTTTTTTAACTAAATTCAGTAAAAAGTTCTGTTTTAATAGTTAATATTTTTATTTTTTCTAAATAGCTTTATACTCATTGTTTTTAACAAATTTTGCTTTATTTGCTTTTAATTTGCTTAAATATGCTATTTTGTCATTGTTTTTTATTTTAGATATATTGTAAACTATTTTTTACAAAATGTCTAATATTTTGCTCTTTATATCGATGTAGTTTTATGGATATTTATTCTTTTTTTAGTTAAAAACTCTTTATCTAATCAATTTTGATTTATTAAGCTAATATTATTTGAATTCGAATTAAAAAAAGTAATTATAATCCTATTTTTAATCGTTAAAGCATTAGTTATTCTTTTTTAATTTTTTTTCTATTTTTTGCTTGTTTTTTATTAATTTATTATTTTATTAATTTATAGATATTTTAAATTTAATTTGTGTCTTATTAAATTAAATAAAGAATTTTTAGTGAGATATTTTTAATTTAATCTCTTTAAATGGCTTGTTTTTGATAATTTGTATTAGAAACGTTTATATAAGTTAAGAAATTAATAATAAACTAAGCTAACTTGAATTTTCCAATTCAGGTTATCTGTAATATTCAGAATAGATTTTCACTTAATATTCATTATATTTACAATCCTGTTGAAATGGATTTTCATATGAATATTAAAATCTTAGATTTATAAATTTTCTATCACTTTTTAGATAATTTTTATTTCTAGTTTAAATTTAGATTTTCTTCCAATGAGGAGTTTTTTTCTAAACTTAAAATTTAAATTTAAATGATTCTGAAAAATGTGAGGTGAAAATATCTTTATGAAGAAGAAATCATTGCTTGCAGTTGCTCTATTGTTGCTTATCTTTATGATTTCAGCAGTATCAGCTGCGGATGCAAGTGGAACGGATTCTCAAAGCGCTATTTCTAGTGTTGAATCGGATTCGATAGCAGAAAGTTCTGTTGACGAGTCAGATTCTTTGAGTGTTTCAAGTGATGTATCTGAGGATGTCTCAAGTGATGCTAGTTCGCAGGAAGTTTTAACTGCTGATAATTCTTCTACTATTATCGAATCCAGCGGTGCTGATGATTCCACTTCAAAGGAAACAGTATCCGCTTCACAAAGCAGTGAAAAGCAGTCAAGCTCTATTTCAGGCTCTGGAAGTTCTGTTATCAGAGGATACAGCTACACATCTGCTTTAGTGGATTCCAATAACAAGGCCTTATCAGGTAAGAACATCACATTTACAATATCTGGTAAGACTTATACCATTACAACTGATTCAAATGGTAAGGCTGCATTGCCTATCAGCCTGGCTGCAGGAACCTACTCCCTGAAGATGGCTTTTGCAGGAGATGATGACTATCTTGCTTCCAGCAAGACTATAAACATCAATGTTTTAGCAAATACTCCGGCAATTACAACAGGAAGCACTTCCGTAGTAAGAGGATATTACTTCTATGCTTATCTCAAGGACAAGGCAGGTAAAGCTTTAAGCGGTGAGAAGCTTACTATCAAGGTTAACGGTAAGACTTACACTAAAACTACAAATTCCAATGGAAGAGTGGCATTGAAGATCACACTTCCAGCAGGCAGCTATAAAATGAATATTTATCATTATGCTTCTGGAATTTATTCATATGCAAGCAAGTCCGTTACTTTAAAGTCAGTAGCCAACACCCCTTCAATTACTGTAGCCGATTCAAGTGTCATAAGAGGCAAATATCTTTATGTTTATCTCAAAGACAAGACAGGCAAGGCATTGAGCGGACAGAAAGTCACCTTTAAAGTTAATGGCAAGACTTATACCAAGACCACTAACTCTAATGGAAGGGCTGCATTGAAGTTTACCTTGAATGCAGGAAAATATTACACTCAGATTTATCATTATGCATCAGGTGTTTATGCTTATAAAAAGAAAGCTCTTACAGTAAGTGTTCTTAAAAACACTCCAAAGATTACAGTTTCCAATACAACCCTGATTAGAAACAACAACTTGTATTTCTACTTGAAAGACGGGGCAGGAGCTGCAATGAAGAGTGCAAAGCTTACAATCACATTAAACGGAAAGACCTACACAAGAACTACCGATTCAAATGGTAGGGCAAGCCTGTATGTCAGTCTGGCAGCGAAATCATACTCCCTCAAGGCGAGTTATGCAGCCAGTTCAGTCTACTCCAAAGCAAGCATCAGCAAGACTTTGAATGTTATCAATGACCCAAGCAAGAATTCTATTAACAATATTCTAACTGCTGCTTCAAGTTTGGAGGCTTATGTCAACAAGAACAAGGCATTGCCTAAAACAGTGACTGTAGGTTCTTACAGCGTTTCAATAGATGAGTTTTCATATCTAATGGCTGAGGCTATAGGCAATCTCAACAATGGAAACAAGAATGATGTATCCATTAAAAATAATATTGCTGCCAACAGTCCTATGAATTATACTTTAAACGCCAAGGTTTACAAAGCTCAATATATAAACCTGACAAAGGAAATTTTATCCTTTGCAAATGCTAATAACTACATGCCTAACTATGCTACTGTTCATAACAGTTCCAATCAGGCGGTGGGCAAGGCAGGATTTGGATTATACACTTTCTGTTTTGCAAAGATCCTGGATTTCTATAAATCCGAGGGCTATCTGCCTAATTACTGTACCTTTGACAGCAGTGTATTGAGTGCAAGCAGTTCTAGTTCCAGCAGTTCTAGTTCCAGCAGTTCTAGTTCCAATAGTTCTAGTTCCAGCGGTTCTACTTCAAATAGTTCAAGTAGTTCAAGCAGTTCTGGAAGCTCCAGCGGTTCAAGCTTTACTCTAAAGGATATAGAAGCTGCTGCATCTAATGTGGAGGCTTATGTGAACAAGAACAAGGTATTGCCTAAAACAGTTACTGTAGGTTCAACCTCAGTTTCAATAGATGAGTTTTCATATCTCATGGCTCAGGCTATAAGCGAACTCAACAAAGGAAGTTCAGCTTCAATTGCTCATAAGAGTCTTTCAAGCAACAACCCTGTTAATTACACTTTAAGCGCTACAATCCACAAGGCCCAGTATGTCAAAACAGCAAATGAGATCTTGACATTTGTCTCAAGCAACAAGTACATGCCTAACTATGCTACTGTTTACAGCACTTCCGGCTCATCTGCCGGCAAGGCAGGATTTGGATTGTACACTTTCTGTTTTGCAAAGATCCTGGATTTCTATAAATCCGAGGGCTATCTGCCTAATTACTGTACCTTTAACAGCAGCGTATTTGCTTCCAGTTCAAGCGGTTCCGGTTCAAGCAGTCCAAGCACTTCTGCTAATGGAACAGTCACAACTGCAAACTCAAGCCAATACAAGGCAGGATTGAATGTAAAATCCTCTGAAGGCAATCTTGACCAGTATCTGGTCAGCTCAGGTTTTGCTACAATAACCACTGCTATTAAAAACAAGGCTGCAAGCCTTACAAAAGGCCTGACTACTAATGCTGCAAAGGCTACTGCAATATTCAACTTTGTAAGAGACAATATTGCCTACAGTTATTATGCAAACAGTAAGAAGGGTGCCGACGGTACTTTAAGTGCTGGTTCTGCAAACTGTTGTGACCAGGCAAACCTTGTTGTGGCTTTATGCAGAGCGGCTGGAATTCCAGCAAGATACTCTCATGCACAAGGATGTACCTTCTCAAGCGGTCTTGTAACAGGACATGTATGGGCGCAGATATATATTGGCGGAACATGGTACTCAGCTGATGCTACAAGTACTAGAAACAGCCTGGGAAATATCAAGAATTGGAATACAAATTCATATTATTCTTTAAAGAAATTTGCGACTATTCCATTCTAAATAAGTAGTTAAGAGGATTTTTATCCTCTTTTTTAATCTTTTTTTCTATTTTTTTATTATTTAATTTTAAAATTTTTTCTCAGTTTTTAATTATTTTTTTCAGTTTTCTCAGTTTTTTTAGTTTTTTTAGTTTTCTCAGTTTTTAATTATTTTTTTCAGTTTTCTCAGTTTTTAATTATTTTTTTCAGTTTTCTCAGTTTTTAATTATTTTTTTCAGTTTTCTCAGTTTTTTTAGTTTTTTTAGTTTTTTTAGTTTTTTCTCATAGTTATTTGCTTTTTTTTACTAAACATATTAACAGATAATGGTTTTAACATAATAGAATATTTTAAATATTATGTAAAATAAAATTTCTAGTGTAAAAAAAATCTTTTTATTTCAATTGTTTTTAATCAATAAATTAATCATTATTCCTATATTAAACCTTAAACGGTTTTTTTGTTTAAAATCATAAAAAGATTTAAAATTTTCTCATTTTAGAAGGTGTTTAATATAAGATTTAAGAAATTGCTTTTGTTTTCAATAATTGGAATCATTTTATTGTCAGTTTCATCAGTCTCTGCAGTATCTGATTTATCACCAGAGACTTCTGATGTGAATGATGATCTTGCTTCCACTGTTGACATATATGATTCATCTTCAGCTCTTCAAGGGGATTCAATTGATTTATCCAACAATCAGGGCTCTCTATGCAATGTTCTTCCAATAGCAGATTCAAATGGAAATGTTCTTGCTACAGCTGATGATGAATTGATTGGCAACGATTCTGCAGAGGAGGGGGATGATTCTGGTGATGAAGAGGAACCTGTAAATACTTCCATATTGGATAGGAATTCCAATCATACATTCACTTATGGAAATAACTATGTTCTCCAGCTTGTTGATAATGAATCAAATCCATTGCCATATCAAGATATTATTTTCACCATCAGCAATGGCGCAAGCTCCTATGAAGTTTCACAAATAAGTGATGAAAATGGATATGTTCGTCTTCCTTTAAAGTACAAATGTGGAATCTGGAATATCTCAGCTGTTTTTGAGGGCAATGAAGGCTATAACGGTTCATCTTTCAATGCTTCTGTTTCAATTTATGAGAAGACCTCAGTTGTAATGCCAAGTTATTCATTCAGAGGATCTTCCATCACCATCCGATTCAAAACAAGTACCGGCGAGTATCTCGCCAATGTGAAATTCACTTTTATTGTGGATGGTGTAAAATATACAAAATATACTGATTCAAAAGGGGTTTTCACTTTTGCCCTTCCAAACAAGCAGTACTGTGTGATGAATATAAGTTTTGGAGGTTCTGGATATAATCTTCCATGTGAGAAGTCAATTAAAATGCCGGTTTATGTTAAGACAAATATTAAAAACAACAATCTTTACGTCTTGAAGGGAAAGAAGTTTGCAGTTACCTTGAAAAACCAGTACGGCTCCAAATTAAAGTATAAAATAGTCCAGTTGACTATATGCGGCAAGACTTATACTGCCAAGACAAATAAAAAGGGAATAGCTTATTTCAAGATAAAAGTCTCTGGAGGACTTCATGATGTTAAATACTCCTATCTTGGAAGCTCATATTATTATAAATCCAGCGGCGGAGTGGCTCTGACTGTCATTGACATTTCCAAGCAGAGAAAGAACGGCCTCAACCAGAAAGGCTCCAGCATCAGGGCATATCTTATTGGAAAAGGCCGATGCAAGGTTACAGCATCCATTAGGAAACTGGCTAAAAAGCTGACCAAGGGATACAGCTCCAAGCTGGACAAGGCTGGAATCATCATGCATTATGTTGCCGACCAGATTTACTATGACTACTATGCAAACAGTAGGAAAGGCGCTCATAAAACCTTGAAATCCAAATATGGAAACTGCTGCGACCAGGCCAGCCTGGTTATTGCCTTGTGCAGGGCGGCCAAGATTCCTGCAAGATATGCACATGCCCAGGGATGCACTTTCAATAGCGGTTTTAGATCAGGCCATGTATGGGCTCAAATCAAGGTGGGCAAGATGTGGTATGTTGCAGATCCAACAAGTTATAGGAATTATCTGGGCAAGGTAAACAACTGGAATACAAAGTCTTATTATAGCTTGCATAAATATGCTTATATTCCATTTTAAGCATATTTTAACCATATTTTTCTATTTTTTCTAATTGAATTAATTGTTCAATGACTTTTGCTTTTTTTTACGTGTTTTATTGTTGTTTTTGCTTGATTTGGTTTTATAATATGTTTAACTTGATTTTTTTCAGATTTGAATTGTTTACCTAATTATTTTTAGGACGTTCCACCTTAAAACTATTATTTAGGTTAGCCAAAACTTTTATATAGTGATTTATTTAAATATAATATTGAACTGATTAATAGTCTATATTAAGAAAAAAATTAGCAATTAAATAAGCTAAGTTAGCGATAAGATATGCTACTTTAAACAGGTGTACACATGGCAGCTAAGGTTATTAGTGAGAATATTGAAGAATACTTGGAAGTCCTTTATAAATTCGGAGGTAAAAACACTTTTGTCTCCACCACAACTTTGTCCCATGAGCTTGGCATAGCTCCGGGTAGCGTGACACAGATGCTTAAAAAACTGGAAGATCTGGGTTATATTGAATATACTCCATACAAGGGAGCTAGTTTGACTACTGAAGGTATTAAAATAGCTCAAAAAATCACACGAAAGCACAGAATCCTCGAGAAATTCTTAAAGGAGATTTTGAAAATTAAGGATGAAAACATCCACGAACAGGCTTGTGAAATGGAGCATTCATTGTCAGATGAGGCTGAAAGGGCTATCTGTCATATGCTTGAACACCCTGATACCTGTCCAGGCAACAGTTTGATTCCAGCTTGTGATTTTGACTATGCAAATTGCGAAGACTGCATGGCAGATCACACAGACATCGATGATATAAAAATAAGGGAATCCAGCTTATTATCAGTAACTGAGTTGCATCATGGAGAGGAAGGTGTAATATCATTCATACGTGGCAATCCGGTTACCTTTACTGAGATTATAGGAAAAGGAGTTGTCAAAGATTCTCAAATAAAAATTGAAGAGCCTGTAGGCGATAAATATAATGTAATTATTGACGGTTCTCTTGTAGAACTGCCTGAGGAATTAGCAAACAATATCTTTGTAAAGGTATTCTAATTTCCTATTTTTTATTTTTTTCATTTGCTTTGTTTTTTAGGAATTATTTTCTTTTTTTAGTAATTATTTTCTTTTTTTAGCTTTTTTTCAGTATTTTTTTTTGATTTATTCTATTTTTGCAATTTTATTTTTTTTATTTAGTCTGTTTTTTAATAACCAATTCATAGTTGAGTATTATTTTAGATATTCAATTTTTTTTAATTAGGGCTTCTTTAATTTTCATTAAGTTTTTATTATATAATGAAAATATATTAAAAGTGTGAATTTAATATAAAAAAAGATTATTTTTATTATTTGGTGTTTAAATGCGTGCAGATTTATATGATGAAATTGTAACAATAAAAATTGATGCTAACAGTCAAAGAGCTGTTTCCTTTAATCAGAAAAGCCAATTTGGAAGATTGTCAGAGGACAAGCTTGAGCTTTCACTTATCGAGGCCTGCTATCTCTTTGAAAGCGGCAGGATAGACATTTATGAAAACGATGAGAAATGCGAAGTTTCTTATATCCTGGATTTAATCAGGGAAAGGGATATCTACGGCAAATATCTGGTGTACAAGGACTTGAAGAACAGAGGATACATAATCAAGACAGGTTTCAAGTACGGTTCTGAATTCAGGCTTTATGACAGGGGAGGAGGTCCGGGCAAAGGACACTCAGATTATCTTGTAAAGGTCTTATACGAAACAGGGGACGTTCCGGTTCTTGACTTTGCAAGTTATATCAGGGTATCACACGGAGTAAATAAAAAGCTTCTGCTTGCCGTCGTGGATGACGATCTGGATATAACATATTACAATGTGGAATGGACTCGTCCTTGAATTAAATAAATTTTAAACATATTTGAAAGGCTTTTTATCCAATATTTTTTGTTGTATTTAAATTAAAATTAGCTTCATTTTAATAAAAATATTCTTAAATGTTTACATAATTCTTATTCAATTATTCAATTTAAAAAGAGAGATTAAATTAAAGGTGATTTTTTGTTAAATCCATGGGTATCAACTTCTTTTGTTGATTATGAAAATATAGTTAATGAGTTCGGCATAGAAAATTTTTCAGATATTTTAGGCAGCATCGAAAGTCCTGCAAGACTGATGAAAAGGGGAGTCGTATTCTCTCACAGGGATTTCGGCAAGATGGTGCCGCTGATTAACGGCAAAAAGGACTTTGCTGTGATGACTGGAATGATGCCTAGCGGTCAGATGCACATAGGCCACAAGATGGTTGTGGACCAGTTGAAATGGTATTTCGACAAGGGAGGATTCCTGTCCCTCTCCATTGCAGACATGGAGGCTTATGCTGCAAGGGGAATCAGTTTCAAGGAAGGTAGAGACATTGCTGTTAGGGAATACCTGTCTAATTACATTGCCCTGGGGCTTGATTTAACCGATGACAATGTGAATGTCTATCTTCAGTCTGAAAACAAGCTTTTGAATGATTTGACTTATAAATTATCCAAGAAGACCAATTTCAATCAACTGAAGGCAATTTATGGTTTTGATCAAAGCACAAACATGGCTCATTTGTATGCTCCATTGATACAGGTTGCAGATATTCTTCTTCCTCAGCTTGAGGAATACGGCGGTCCGAAGGATGTTGTAGTTCCTGTGGGAATCGACCAGGACCCTCATATAAGACTGACAAGAGATATAGCAGCCAAGCTTAAAGAGGAATATGGGTTTATCACACCTTCTTCAACTTATCATAGATTTTTAACAGGACTTACAGGAGACAAGATGTCAAGCAGCAAGCCTAAGACAGCTATTTACCTCAATGAAAGCCCTGAAGAAGCAGAGAAGAAGGTCAAATCCGCCAAGACAGGAGGCAGGGAATCCCTCAAAGAGCAAAAGGAATTAGGCGGAAGGCCTGATGAGTGTGTGATATATGAAATGCTTGTATATCATTTGATAGACTCCGATGAAGAGCTTGACAGCATTCACGAGGAATGCTGTGCTGGAACTCTCCTTTGTGGAGACTGCAAGAGGAGGACTGCGGAGCTCATGCGTGAAATGTTTGAAGAGCTCAAGGTTAAACAGGAAGATTCCTTGGAAGTGGCTGAAACCTTGTTTGATTAAAATATTTTTTATTAAATCCTCTATTGATTGGATTTTATATTTAAATAGTTAAAACTCGATTTTAACTATTTTTACTTCTTTTTTGTTCAATTTTTTTATAATTTTTTTTTGAAATTTGCTTGTTTTTTCTTTTAAAAAATATTTTTTAGGACAAGATTTATATATATGTAAAAATAATATTACATTTAACAAAAAGAGCGTGATTTCATGACAGATTTTAAATATTATGCTGACAAGGTGCTTGGCGAGATTAAATCCTCATTTGCCAACAACATGTTCATTCTGCTGTTTTTAATATTGGTTTTTATAATTCCTCTGATTGCTGCTTACTATTATCCGGATTCCTTTGCTTCCGTTCTGCAGCCTATGATTCAACAGTTCGAGCAGAACATAGCTGATGGAACCGTGACCCTGGCTACAGATTCCTTGTTTGTAAATAATTTCACAGTCGCACTGATCTTATATGCTGGAGGGGCATTGCTTGGAATTATGGGAATCACTGTTCTGGCAATGAATGGTCTGTTTTTAGGCTTTTTTGCAGCTCAAATGGATCTGACAAGCTATATCGCACTGACACTGCCTCATGGAATATTTGAAATTCCAGCTATCATAATAGCATGCGCAGGAGGCCTGGTCCTTTTAAAATTTGCTGTTCTCTTTGTCTGGAATATTATCCGTCCAGATAAGCATGATGAGACCTACAATCATTATTTTGGCGAGCTTGGCTTGTCTTTTAAGGACAAGTTCATGCTGTCTTTAAACAAACATCAGGACAAAATCAAGGAATCCTTCATCCTGCTGGTGGTTTCAGCAGTACTGCTAGTAATTGCGGCATTCATTGAAGCCAATCTGACTATTCCAATAGCCAGATTCTTCTTAAGCTTTTTTGGAATCCAGATATGATTTTCATTTCTCATTAGCTGTTTTTTACAGTTTGATTATGATATTATTATCAATTTGAAAAATTGATTTAAATTTGTTAAATTGTTATTAAACTGTAATTTTTACTATTTTTTATAAATAGTAAACTATTTTTTCTTTATTTAAGATATAGGGATTGTTTTTTGCTCATTTTTTTAAAAAAACTTAAATATTTCTTTTTACTAATTTTATTTTATACAATTTTTTTATTATTTTAATTAGTTTAAAGTGTTTGTCATGTCTTATATTTTTATTGATGAAAGCGGTGACCTGGGAGATAAGGGATCTAAATATTTTGTTCTTGCCGCCATACTGGTGGAGGATAAAAAAGTGTTGGAAAAGTTGAAAAAAAAAGACTCGTAGAAATTATAAAAAGGATATAGGCCAGTCTAATGAAATTAAGGGCTCAAAAACTCCCCCAAAAGTTAAAAAATATATTTTAAAAAAATTAAATAGGCATGATTATAAAGTTTTTATATTAATATTTGATAAGAAGAATAAATATAAATTTGATTTCAATCAGGATAATCATAAATTATATGCTCTTCTTGCAGCTGAACTTGCAAAGATTATTTCAATTGATGATTCTACTTATTTTTTTTATTGACAGAACTTCTAGGTATGAGGAAACAATAAATTATTTTGATGGATTATTTGAAGATAACTTAATTAATCCCAAAAATTATCCAATATTAATTAAACATGTTGATTCTTTGAAATATAAGGGAATCCAAATAGCAGATTTATTGTCCTGGTCAGTATATCAGGATATTGAAAATAATAATGATGAATATTCAAAATTAATAAAAAATATGAAAATAAAAAAAGTTTTTGAAGATTAGAGAACTCCTATGCCACCGAATATGCCCCTCATCAAGACAAGGACATAGGAGATGATAATTTTACCTCCTAAATCTTACAATAATTATTATAAATTTGTTTATATTTAAATCTTCCTATAATCCTTTTATTTGTCAAAATATTGGATATATGTGCTTTTTTGTTTACTATTCATTATAAATGGTTTATTTTGCATTGGTGTGCAGATATTGGAATTGTAATGAAAAAATAGGACATTGCATAAAAATAAGATATCAAGAGAAATGATTTGAGCTTAGGTTTCATTATTAGAAATTAATTTTTTGCATTTGATAATAATAGTATAATTAATTCGAAAAATTGATTTAAATTTGTTAAATTACTATTAAACTGTAATTTTTACTATTTATTATAAATAGTAAATTATTTTTGCTTTATTTAAGATATGAAGATTATATTTTGCTTATTTTTTTAAAAAAACTTAAATATTTCTTTTTATTAATTTTATTTTATACAATTTTTTTATAATTTTAAATTAGTTTAAAGTGTTTGGCATGTCTTATATTTTTATTGATGAAAGCGGCGACTTGGGAACAAAAAAGTTAAGCTCAAGATATTTTGTTATGGCTGCGATTAAAGTGGATGATCCAAAAAAATTAGATAGGATAATCTCTAAAACTAAAAAAACCTTAAGAAAAAAGATTATTACAAATGAGATTAAAGGAAGCAAATTGCCAAAAGAAATAAAGTTTGCTCTTTTTAATAGGTTGAATAATATAGATTATGAAGTCTTTATAATAATTTTTGAAAAGATTTACAGATATAAAGTTCCCATGGGATATGATAATAAAAAACTTTATGATATTTTATCTGCAGAATTAGCTAAAGAAATTAATATCGATGGTCCAACTGAAATTTACATTGACAAATCAAAAAAATAAGCCATGAAATTATTGATTTTAATAAAATGTTTTTAGAAAACTTAAACAACTGTAAGAATTATTCCATTAAATTAAATCATGCAAATTCAATGAATTTTAAAGGATTACAAATAGCTGATTTAATTTCGTGGGCTACTTTTCAAAGTGTTGAAAATAATAATTCCGAGTTCTTTGATTTGCTAGAAAATAAAAAAATAAAAAGAGTATTTGAAGACGAGAAGAACCTATAGCCACCTAATTGACCATAAACTATGGAAAGTCGCCGCTCGTCACGACAAGAACATATAGGCTGAACTTAAAAAGCTTTTACCTTTTAATCTTATAATTTTTATTATAAATTTGTTTATATTTAAATCTTTCTATAATGCATTTATTGGCCTTAATATTGGCTGTATGGGCTTGTTTGTTTACTATTTTTTATAAATAGTTTATTTATTTTGGTATTGGAGTAATTAATATTGGAGATGTTATAAAAAAACATTTTGAGAGTATTTTAAAAAAATCAAGATAGGGTGAATTTTCGGATTGTTCCATCAATCATTTTTATGTCTTTCCTTCCTATTTTTAAAAACAAACAATTTAAAAAAAATAATTAAGAAAAATACACTATTTTAAAAAAAAGTAAAATTTAATAATGCCTCTCTTGATATAAAATAAGTTTTTATATTATAATATTCAAATCTATTTATGTATATGTCATGAATTTTTAACTTGTAATTTAAATGATCATGGCTGATTTTTCAATTTTATAAAATTATCAATTTAAGTGATATAATGATTAGATGTGTATCTTGCGGAGAAGAATACGAAGATGATGAAGTTATCTACAACTGCGAAAAATGCGGTTCTGTTTTAGAAGTTGAAGTTGAAGTCGACGTGCCTAAGGATACCTTTGAAGGCAGAAGAGACAACTTGTGGAAATACAAGGAATGCCTGCCTGTCGATGCTAACAAAAGGGTTTCCCTTGACGAGGGAGGAACTCCTTTCTGCAAATGCGACAAGCTTGGAGAGGAGCTTGGCATAGACTTGTATGTCAAAGTGGAAGGCTCCAATCCTACAGGCAGTTTCAAAGACCGTGGAATGACTATTGGAATGACCAAGGCTATGATGCTTGGAGTAAGCACAGTCGGATGCGCTTCCACTGGAAACACATCAGCTTCACTTGCGGCTTATGCTGCCAGAGCAGGACTCAGATGCGCAGTATTCCTGCCTGCAGGAAAAGTGGCTCTTGGAAAACTTGCACAGGCAATGTTCCATGGAGCTGAAGTATTCTCAATCAATGGAAACTTCGATGAAGCCCTTGCTGCCATGACCCAGCTTGCAAAGGAAAAACACTTGTACCTTCTCAACTCTATCAATCCATTCAGACTCGAAGGACAGAAAACCATCGGTTATGAAATCGTACACGATCTGGGATGGGAATCTCCTGACAGGATTGTGCTGCCTGTTGGAAATGCTGGAAACATCTCAGCTATCTGGAAGGGAATAACCGAATTCCACAACGCCGGATTCATGGATGATGTTCCAATGATGACCGGTATTCAAGCTGAGGGTGCATGTCCTATCGCAAATGCATTCCGCGATAAGACCATGGAGATGACTCCTGTTGAAAATCCGGAAACCATAGCTACTGCTATTCGTATAGGTGCTCCTGTAAGTTCCATCAAGGCTTTAAGAGCTATTTATGATTCCAATGGACTTGCCGAGACTGTAAGCGATGAAGAGATTTTAGATGCTCAGAAACTGCTTGCAAGAACCGAAGGAATTGGAGTGGAGCCTGCTTCCGCAGCATCCATTGCAGGACTTAAAAAACTGGTCGAGCAGGGAGATATCGACAAGGGAGAAAGAGTGGTATGTGTTGTAACCGGACACCTGCTTAAAGATCCTAACACAGCAATCGATGCTTGTGTCGAACCTGTCAAAGTCGATGCTGACATTGAAAAGATTAAAGAAATCTTATTGAAATAGATTTTTTATCTTTTATTTTTTATTTTTAGAAGATATTAAGAGGTTATGAATAGATATTTTTTGTCTTTTCATTTTTTTACTTTTTTTTAAATTCAATATGAAACTTGTTAACTTTTTTTATAAATATTCATAAAAATTTACTTAATGTAAATTTCTTTAATTCCTTATTTTATCTATATTTTCTTTTAAATTTAATTATTTCTTTAAATTTTTGGATAAATATCGATTTAATTTTCTATTTTGTTATGAAATTTTATTATTTTTTATTTAATTAGTTAAGATTAAAAATAAAAAATTCAACAGTATTTTTATAAATTATTATTAATACATTGTAAATAATTTTGAATTTAAAGCATTTTTACCAATATATTTATATATTAAAAAAAATACAATTAATATTATAAAAAATTGAGGTGTATAATATGGAATTACCAATCGCTCCTTTAGGTAGAATATTAAAAAACGCAGGCGCTGAGAGAGTATCTGATTCAGCAAAAGTAGAATTAGCAGAAGCTATTGAAGAATACGGAAATGAAATCGCTAAAAAAGCTGTCAATTTAGCACGCCACGCAGGTAGAAAAACCGTAAAAGCTGAAGATATCAAATTAGCTCTCAAATAGGCTTTCTGTTTTTATCATGCTTTTAGTAAAACTTTCGGGTTTTACCTTATTTTTATTTTTTTATTACTTTTTCTTATTTCCCTTTATATGCCATTAGACTAGTTTTTAAGGATAAATGAGAACAACATTTATATAGTAGTATAAACACATTATATAATGTCTAGTTCTCTAGAATTTATTTCATTAATACTAAATTGAAATTTTTTATATTATTAGCTAATTTTACTTAAACTAATAATATTCATTGAAAATATTAAACTGGAATCTTTAAATCAATTTTTAACCATTGAGGATTTCAGACTTTATATTTAGTGATATGGATATAATATTTAGAGTTATAGATTAAAACTAAATCTGTAATTATGATTAAATATTTTTATTAGTCCTTGACTATTTACTTTAAACATTTTGTTGGAAGTAATTTTTATATCGAATAGTTTACTATTGTTTTTTAATTGTTTTTGCGGATTGTTTTTTGATTATTATAATACCCTAAAATCAAAAAGATCATGATTTTAGCATTATAATAATTTGCCGATGGATGGCAAAAGCCAGATGAAAAAGGAGGTAAATTTATGGCAAGCATTTATGTAAAATTTGACACACCTGAAGAAATCGCTAATAAAGCAGAAGAAGCTTTAGAAGTAGCACAAAATACTGGTAAAGTAGCAAAAGGAACCAACGAAGTAACCAAATTCATTGAAAGAGGAAGCGCAAGCTTAGTTGTTATTGCAGAAGATGTTGATCCTGCTGAAATCGTAGCTCACATTCCTGTACTTGCAGAAGAAAAAGAAATTCCTTACGTATACTTAGCAACCAAAGAAAAAGTCGGCGCAGCTGCTGGCTTAAGTGTTGGTACCGCTTCCGCATGTATCGTTGATGCTGGAGATGCTGCAGACTTAGTTGCAGAAGTTGTTGAAAAAGTAGCAGAACTTAAAGAATAAGCCTACTAGTTTGAGGATAGTTTTATCTTCAATTTAATTGACAGGTGATAATATGGAAGAAGGATGTCCAGCAGAAGTCATTGAAGTTCTAAACAGAACAGGAATGACCGGAGAAATCATGCAGGTAAAATGCAGAATTCTCGATGGAAGAGACAAAGGAAGAATTTTAACAAGAAATATCATGGGTCCTGTACGTAAAGGCGATATTTTAATGTTACTCGATACTATTAGAGAAGCTAAGGAAATTAGAACTCCTTAATTTTTAAATTAATAGAAGGTGTTTTAACATGAGAACTTGTTCATTCTGTGGTAAGGAAATAGAAGAAGGTACTGGAAAGATGTATGTTAAAAAAGACGGTTCCATCTATTTCTTTTGTAGTAGTAAATGTGAAAAAAATATGATTAAACTTGGTCGTGTGCCAAGAAAAGTTAAATGGGTTAAACAATGATTGAAAGAAGCTTTGTTATGATGAAACCTGATGCAGTCTCACGTCGCTTGATGGGTCAGATTTTAAGCAGATTTGAAGACAAAGGTCTTAAGATTGTAGCTTTGAAATTAAGACAGATCGACGAGGATTTAGCTAAGGAACATTATGGAGAACATTCAGAAAAACCTTTCTTCAATGGTTTGGTTGAATACATTACTTCCGCTCCTGCATTAACCATGGTTATTGAAGGAGACGACGCAATTTCCGTAATCAGGAAAATGGTCGGAGCAACCAATCCTAAGGAAGCAGATGTCGGAACTATCAGAGGAGATTTCGGTATGGATACTGGAAGAAACATTATCCACGCATCCGATGCGCCTGAATCTGCTAAAAGAGAAATCGCACTTTTCTTCGACGAAGAAGAGATTTGTGAATATTCCATGTCCGATAATGCTTGGATTTATGAATAAGTAATTTGTTCTAAATTTGTTTAATTATTTAATTTATTTATAAATTTTATATGTATTATTTAAATTTAAATTTGAATTGGCTTGAGATTGATTATCAGTTTTGCAAGATTGGATTTGTAAAGCAAATAATGGATGATTTGTAATTTTAAGTCATATTAATTGAAATATTATGAAGGAGTTAAAATGAAAATTAGATCCCCGATTGTATCTGTGCTAGGTCATGTGGACCACGGCAAAACCACTTTGCTCGATTATATTCGAGGAAGCACAATAGCTGATAAGGAAGCTGGAGGAATTACCCAGCATATTGGAGCAACTGAAATACCAATTGACACTCTCAATGAGATTGGTGGCGATTTCATTTCCAGGCTTTCCATTAAAGATACAATTCCAGGTTTGTTTTTCGTAGATACTCCTGGACATGCAGCCTTCACTTCACTTAGAAAACGTGGAGGGGCACTGGCCGATCTGGCCATACTGATTGTTGATATCAATGAAGGCTTCAAGCCTCAGACTATAGAAGCCATCAATATCCTGAAGATGTACAAGACTCCATTCATTGTAGCTGCAAACAAGATGGACAGGCTGTTCGGATGGGATCCTGTGGAAGGAGCATCATTTACAGAATCCTATGCAAATCAGGCGGCACGTGTCAAGACAGACCTTGATTTGAAGGTCTATGAGCTTGTCGGTCTATTGCATGAGCATGGTTTCCAATCCGAGAGATTTGACAGGGTTACAGACTTTGCAAGTCAGATAGCCATAGTTCCAATTAGCGCTAAGACAGGAGAAGGAGTCATTGAGCTTATTGCAATGCTTTTAGGTCTTGCACAGCAGTATCTGACCAAGCAGCTTGAAATTCATGAAGACGAACCTGCAAAAGGCACAATCCTCGAGGTCAAGGAGGAAGTCGGATTAGGCATAACCGTTGACAGCATTATCTATGATGGTGTATTGCGCAGCGGGGATGAGCTTGCTTTGATGACATCCAATGATGTCATTACAACTAATATCCGTTCAATTTTAAAGCCTCGTCCTCTTGAGGAGATTCGGGAATCTAAAAACAGGTTTGAAAAGGTTGACGAGGTTGTAGCTGCTGCAGGTATTAAAATATCCGCTCCTAATCTGGATGATGTTGTTTCAGGCTCTCCTCTTAGGGTTGTAACCGATAAGGAAGATGCAAAGTCAGAATTGCTTGAAGAATTAAACGATATTACAGTTAATACTGATGATGAAGGAATCCTTGTTAAAGCAGATACATTGGGTTCCCTTGAAGCGGTTGTTCATCTTCTCAGGGAAATGGATATCCCAATCAGAATAGCTGGAATCGGGGATGTCAACAAGAGGGATGTTATTGATGCATCCATAGCCAAGGATGAAGACGAGGAATACGGCGTTATCATAGCATTCAATGTAAAAATACATCCGAAAGCTATGGAAGACTTGAAGAATGCTGAAATCCAGCTCTTTTCAAGCGATATCATTTATCAGATCATGGAGGATTATGATGAATGGCTCAAGGCTAGAAAAGAAGCCGAGAAGAAGGCATGGCTTGATGCAATCATCAAACCTGCAAAGTTCATGATCATACCTAAACTGGTCTTCAGGCAATCCAAGCCTGCCATCTGTGGAATAGAAGTGGAGGCAGGAACAGTCAAGAAAGGTCAGCCATTGATGAATCAAAACGGCGATTATGTCGGAACCGTTGCAAGCATGGAGGACAATGGTGAATCATTGACTGCAATCTTCAGAGGTCAGAGAATTGCAATGGCAATAAATGATGCTGTAGCCGGCAAGGATTTTGAAGAAGGGGACAGCCTGTATATCGATGTTCCTGAGAAGCATTTCAAGGTCCTGCAGAGAGAATTCAAGGACAAGCTGGATGAGGATGAATTCAGAGTCCTGGAGGAGCTTACAGAAATCAAGCGCAGACGCGATCCGGACTGGGGAAAATTCGGCTTGTTTGAATATTGATTTTCAATTAAGATTGTTAAATATAGGGGTAATTATAAACAAATTCATGACTTAATTAAACTAAATCAAAATTATTAAGACTCAATTTGAATTTTAATTTATAGAATAAATTTTATGAGAATTTAAGGAAAAAATTCCTAAAAAAGGAGGAATCTTTTTGGCATTTAAAGTTGTTGTTTCTGATAAAGATGTAAGTTATCAAATTGAAGTTGATGACGGAAAACAATTAAATGGTTTAAAAATCGGTGAGGAATTCGATGGCCAGATCGTAGGATTAGACGGCTACACTTTAAAAATCACCGGCGGTAGTGACAAAAACGGTTTCACTATGAAAAAAGATGTTGATGGTCCTAGAAGAATCAAAAGTCTTTTATCTGGTGGAATAGGCTACAAACCTAAAGCTAAAGGTGTTAAAAGAAGAAAAACTGTTAGAGGAAACACTATCTCTGATGATATTGTTCAAATTAACACTATTGTTACCAAAGCAGGTAGCAAAACCATTTCTGAAATCTTAAACCCTGAAGAGGAAGCAGAAGAATAATCGGATTTAATATCTTATTCTAATAAAGATTTCGGAGGATATTCTCTTTTGGAGAATATTCATTATTTAAATTAGTGAAAAAAGCATAAAGATTAATTAGTTAATTTTTATCTATTTTTCATTTTAATTTAATTTTATCTACTAAACAAATATAAAATAATAATTTATAGCAATTACAAGCATTTAATTGCTTTAGAATGTTTAATATGGAATTTACAAGCATTTAATTGCTTTTAGTATTTTCTTTGATTTACAAGCATTTAATTGCTTTTTGATATTTAATTACAATTTTAATTTTTAATATTGTATTTTTTGCGTGCAGTTGTAGTTATGATTGTATTTCATGCAATCAAAGTTATGATTGCAATTGTCTTAATTCCAATGGAATTAATTAGGATTTTTTACGATTATCAGTTGAATTTGAAATTCAATTTTA
>Ga0256405_10003373_pt1 | contig 33039 bp, 53 predicted proteins | sample RumenRJG_02DNA_FD_189096 | JGI IMG/M metagenome (GOLD analysis project Ga0256405, IMG submission 189096) | Bovine rumen microbial communities from Lethbridge, Alberta, Canada - RJG_02 | ecosystem: Host-associated > Mammals > Digestive system > Stomach > Rumen | place: Canada: Alberta...
AAGACTGTAGATGTTCTTGCAGCAAGGTCAAGATTTGATGGTTTTGTCGGAGCGAATGGGAACGCTATTGTCGAGGCCGATAAGATTGCAGAAGACAATGATCTGATTTCAGAATATGCGAAAGCCTGTAGAGATGAGCTTAAGTTCGGATGTACTTTTGCAACTCTTTCTAAGGATGAGAACACTGGATGCAAGATAAGATTCCATAGTCCTCAGACAGCTGCAGCGAAGTGGGATGGTGAAAAGGGTAGGATTGCCAGAGGCTTTGCTATTATTGATACCGTTCCGACAAATGAGGACTGGTCAGTCTGGGAGCCGTCTCTGATCAACTACTATACAGATGATGCTGTTTGGGTTTTAAGGAAGTCAAGCGGAGTGGGTGGCGTTTGGAAGGCTGAATGGTATCCTCATCAGATGGGTAGGCCATTGATGGAAGCTCTGATCTGGAATGCTACTAGTAATAAACCTTTTGGACGTTCAAGGATTAAAGAGCCTGTCAGAAGGCTGATAGATGGTTATGTCAGAACAATAGCCAATGCGACAATCGGCCTTGAGTTCGCTACAAGCCCTCAGAAGTATCTCCTGGGTGTTACTGATGAGCAGTATGATGTTCTGATCAACCAGAAGTTTAAGCAATATGTCGGAAGTATATTGGCATCTACAAGCAATCCGGATACAGGTGAAAAGCCTACCTTCGGACAGCTGACGCAGGGTTCCATCACTCCTCATGTTGAGATGATCAGAATCCTTGCAACTCAGTTCAGCGCAGCAACAGGATTGTCAGTTACAGATACCGGAGTTGTAAATGAGGCAAATCCAACAAGCTCTGATGCTATTCTTGCTCAGAGTCAGACACTTGTTGCTATGGCTGAGCAGTTGAATGTCGGAAACGGCGAAGCTCTCAGAACAATAATGCTGATGGCTATTGCGGTAGCAAATGATGTGGCTCTGGATGCTCTAACGGATGAGCAGAAGGATATCATGGCACATTTTAAAAACCCTGCAATGCCAAGCGTGGCAATGACAACAGACGCAGCTATCAAGATTGCTTCTGTCAGAGAGGGATTTGCTCAAACAGACACATTCCTTGAGATGATAGGATTCGATAAGGCCGATATCAGAAGAATTAAGGCTCAGGAAGCTCAGAGCCGAGGTCTTGATATATTAGGTGAGTTGAATGGAAATAACGAGCAAGCAGTATGACAAATTTCAGACATTAATGTCTCAAATAAGTGATAAAGCAAAGTCAGAGATGCTTTCATGGATTCAAAGTAAGGGCGGATATCAGAATGTTCAGTTTGATGATGCTATTGAGATTGCCTATGCGTTATCTACGAAGTATGGAGAAGCTTCTGCGTCTCTTTCAGCTCTTATGTATGACTCCATAGCAGATAAGAGTGGCGCTTCTGTGCCTTCTGCCGAAGTTGCTCCTACGATGTCATTAGATGAGGTTAAAAAGACTATCTATGGCGCTTCTACGTTCTCTCAGGACGATGAATATATTGCTGGAACAGTTGGAAGGATGGCTAAGCAAGCTGGTGCAGACACAACGCTTCTGAATGCTCGGAGAGATGGAGCAGAGTTTGCTTGGGTTTCAGAAGGAGATTCTTGCGCATATTGTCAGTTGCTTTCAAACCTTGGATGGCAACACGCAAGCGCCAAGACTATCAAGGGAGATCATGCAACTCACATTCATGCTAATTGTCAATGTCAGTTCGTTATTAGATTTGACCATGAAACCTCGGTTGAGGGGTATGATCCGAATCCAGACTTCTATGATGATGTTCCGGGAAATACTATTGAGGAAAAAGCAAGCAATCTGAGAAGAGAAGAATCTGATCAGAAAATGATTGAATATCCACAACAAGACCAATCTCATGAAGTATATGATTATATGAAAAATTGGGCAGAATCAGCGGATATTAAGAGCCTTCCGGTTGAACCACTTTCAGATAAATTAACAGAAGAACAAATAATATCAAAGATTGCTGGAGGCGACATGACAAAAGGAGCTTGTTCTTCAGCTTCTTATGCATATATAGGTAATCAATGCGGATATGATGTTACAGATTTCAGAGGCGGTAATAGTCAGTTTATGTTTTCTCAATTTTCAAATATTGATAAAATAGATAATATGCCCGGAATTGAAACGCAAACCTTCAAATTGAAAAAAGAAGCTAGCGACTTAGCAAAGACGTTAAAAGAGCTTAACCTTGAAGAAGGAAAAGAATATCGATTGACGGCAGGCAAACATACAGCGATTATCAGAAATACAAGTGAAGGATTGCAATATTTAGAGCTTCAGTCTAACAATCCAGAAGAAAATGGATGGCAATTCTTTGAGAGAACAAGAAAATATACGATGTTTGGACAAGAGATAGAAGAAAAAAGAACAATGACTGACACTCTTATAAAGCGTTTTGGATGCAGAAAAACTGTTGATAAGGCTAAATATTCAAGTCGAGTATATGAAAAAACAGCATTATTAACAGATGTTGATTCATATAAAAACAGCGCACAATTTAAAGATATTCTTGGATATCTGAATACAAATGTAGGCGCACAGAAAAAGGGAACTGCTGGAGGTCTTAAATGACATTTTATAAAAATGATGATAATGACAAAATCTGGTGGGTTGATAATCCAGACGAAATAGGTGTTTGGGAGTTCTCATTTGATAAAAAGACGGTGTTTAATATGTTTCAAGATTATCCCAAAGCATTAACACCTGAACAAAAAATGATTTTTGATAAAGAAAACCCATTTTGGGCAGACTTTTTCAAAGATAGATCATAAGCATCCTTCGGGGTGCTTTTATTATGGCAACTCGTGCCATTAAAACGAGGAATTTTACTCATAGGAGGATAAAACAATGTCAGAAACTGTGAATCAGGAGACAACAACTACTCAGGCAACTGAGGCACCAGCAACAGAAGCAAGAACATTTACCCAAGAGGAAGTGAACAAGCTCGTTGCAGAAAGACTTCAGAGAGAAAAGGCGAAGTATACCGATTATGAATCTCTGAAGGAGAAGGCTGATAAGCTTGACGCTCTTGAAGAGTCATCAAAGTCAGAGCTTCAGAAGGCTACGGAGAAGGCCGAGAGGCTGGAAAAGGAACTCAAGAGCATCAAAGAGGAACAGTCGGTTAAGTCGATTCGTGACAAAGTGTCCGAAGAGACAGGCGTTCCGGCAAGCTTATTAACCGAGAAAACTGAAGAGGCTTGCAAAGCTCAGGCAGAATCAATTCTTGCTTTTGCAAAGCCAAGCGGATATCCAGTTCTCAAAGATAGTGGAGAACCGCAGAGTATAACGAAAATTTCAGCCCGTGATCAGTTTAAGGAATGGGCAAATCAATTAAATTCTTAGGAGGATAAAGAAATGTCAGGAATACCTACAAATAGAACTAATATATCACTTCCTACTGCTGTCGCTCAGCAGATTATTCAGAAGACACAGGAAGATTCAGCTGTTATGCAGCTTGCAACACAGATCCAGCTTCCGGGCAACGGACTTACAATCCCGGTTATAACAAGTGATCCAACAGCAGCTTGGGTTGATGAGACAGCTGAGAAGCCAGTAAGCAATCCAGGTCTCAGCACAAAGGTTATGAGAGGATATAAGCTTGCAGTTATCGAGCCATTCTCAAATCAGTTCAGAAGAGATTACGCAGCTCTTTATGATGCACTTGTAGCAAGACTTCCAAGAATACTTGCTCAGAAGTTTGATAACACTGTATTCGGTGGAACAGCCGCTCCTGGAGACGATTTCGATACATTCTCAGGCGTTACAGCTCAGAGCCTTGGTTCAGATCCTTACGCAGCACTTGTTGCAGCAGAGACTGATATTGCTATCCATGGCGGACTTTCAAATGGTTATGCAATCAGCCCACAGATGAAGGGGATCCTTCTTGCAGCGACTGATCAGAACAAGAGACCTCTGTTCATTAACAGCGTTGCTGAGGGTGCTATTCCTCAGATTCTTGGAAACAAGACACTTGTAACAAAGGGAGCAATCGTTCCTGGTTCACCATCTGTTGTTGGTTTTACAGGTGACTGGACAAAGGCTATGTATGGAATCGTTGAGGGTGTTGAAATCACATTCTCTTCTGACGCAACACTTACACTTGCAGATAACAGCACAATCAACCTCTTCCAGAGAAATATGTTTGCTGTTAGAGCTGAGATCGAAATCGGTTTCCGTGCCGACACATCAGCATTTAACGCATTCACAGCATCAGGCGTTCCAACTCTCTAAGAGATGGTAAAACTGATTAATGCATTCACCGGCACAGAGATGTGGGTGGCGGATGAGAGACAGGATGAGTATATCGCGGCAGGTCACAAGCTTGCCGCTGATCCAGTCTCAAAGCCTACTGAGGTTGTCGATGAGGAGCCTAAGAAGGTTGTTAAGAAGACAACCGAAAAGAAGGCAACAACTAAAAAGAAATGAGGTGATTGTGATGGCATATGCTACAGTGCAGGATGTACAGGCAAGAATGACGAGGACGCTTTCAGATTCTGAACAAGCTATCTGCGCAAACTTGCTTGATGATGCAGCAATCATCATTGATACCTTTAACAGCTCGGCAAATGTGGATAGCAAGAAGGTTGTTTCTGTCAGAATGGTAATCCGTGCTCTTGGGGACGGTGAGACGAACGGTGTTCCGATGGGGGCAACTCAGGGATCCATGAGTGGACTTAGTTATTCGCAGAGCTGGACGATAGGAAGTGGCGGTGGAGTCGGAGAACTGTATCTGGGCAAATTGGAAAAGCAGTTGCTTGGGTATGGTAATAAGATAGGCTCCCATTCACCACTTGAAGATTTCGGAGGTGCAAATGAAGGGAACAACAGTACAGTTAGTGGTTAAGACCGTAACTTCATACGATGACTTCGGCGCTCCGATCTATACAGATGAACTGGTTGATATCCCAGATGTTCTTGTTGGAACTCCAACGGCTAACGATGTGCTTAACACTCTCAGCCTTTATGGAAAGAGGTTGGCATATACGCTTGGAATACCTAAGGGCGATACTCATGATTGGGTAGACGCTGAAGTGATCATTTGGGGAAAGAGATTCAGAACGATTGGTTATCCCGTGACAGGAGAACAGGCAAACATTCCGCTCCGATGGGGTCAGAATGTACAGGTGGAACACTATGGCTAAAAGCGTACAGATAAAACTTAATAGTGCCGGAGTAAGGGAGCTTCTTAAGTCCCAAGCGATGGCTGATGAGTGTATGACCGTGGCTCGTGGCATTCAGCAGAGAGCTGGTGAAGGTTATGAGATCCAACAACGCAATTATCCAGAACGTACCGGTGCAGCAGTTGTTGCTGTCACGAAGGAAGCAATCCAAGACAATCTCGACAATAACACTTTATTGAGGGCATTGGGCAAATGATAGAAAAGATTATTCTTAATTATTTAAAATCCGTGCTTGATTGCCCGGTATATATGGAAGAGCCGAAGGATAAGCCAGATAAGTTTGTGCTTATTCAGAAAACTGGGGCATCAAGAGTTAATTATATTTATTCAGCAACGGTAGCTCTTCAATCTTATGACAAGACACTGTTCAAGGCGGCTGAGCTTAATGAGGCCGTCAAAAATGCTATGTTTGGAATCATAACGTGTCCAGAGGTGGCGAGTAGTCGGCTTAATTCTGACTATAACTTCACTGATGCAACAACTAAGCGTTATAGGTACCAGGCAGTATTTGAACTTACACATTATTGATGGAGGTAAAAACAAATGAGTGAAAGTGTAAATTCAGCTAATGTAACAGCTGGAAAGCCTAAAATCTCAGGCGCAGTTTATCGCGCACCACTCGGAACAACTCTTCCAACAGATGCCATTTCAGACCTTAATTCTGCATTCAAGAACATGGGTTACGGCTCAGAAGATGGACTTGTTAACAACAACACTCCTGAGAGTGAGAGCATCAAGGCTTGGGGCGGTGATACAGTTCTTACAATCCAGAGTGGAAAAGAAGATACATTCGCCATTACTCTGATCGAGGCAACTAATACAGATGTTCTCAAGGCTGTTTATGGTGATTCTAATGTTTCTGGTGACTTTGAGTCAGGCATCACAGTTAAGGCTAATGCTCAGGAACAGGAAGCTGCTTCTTGGGTTATTGATATGGTCCTTAAGAATGGCGTTAAGAGAATCGTTATTCCGGAGGCTAAAATCTCAGAAATCGGTGAGATTTCATACACTGATTCAGCAGCAGTTGGCTATGCCATTACTCTTACAGCTGTCCCAGATGATGATGGAAATACTCACTATGAGTACATTAAGGGTTCATCCCCGACACTTTAATTAATGGAGGATAGGATAAATGACTGGTACAACAAAAAGCGGATTTGAATTTGATGTTAACGAAGCCGCTCTTGATGATTATAGGCTACTGAAGGCGCTTAATGAGGTGTCTGATGGAAAGACCGGAAAGGTTACAGTGATCATCGAGAAACTTCTCGGCTCTGACCAGGAAGAACGACTCATGGAACACGTTGAAAGTATCAATGATGGAAAGTGTAGCGCTACTGGAATGGTGGCAGAGCTTAACGAGATATTTGAGGCAATAAAGGCAAAAAATTCTTAATCCTCGCCCACATGATCAAAGAAAATGAGGATGCGCTAATATGTGACCTCGCAGAGACATACCACATATATGATTACAGGTCGTTACCAGCTCGCACGGTAGCGACCTTGGCGGTGGGTCTGAGGAATGATTCAAGAATAAAAATGTATCTAAGCGGAGAGGTGTTGTCTTTTGATCAGATGCTCCAAGTCAAGATTTATGATCTTTTGAATTGGCTTGCATGGACAAAGACTAAGAAGGCTGAAAAGGGACACGGAATGCCTGAGCGCTTAGAGGACAAAATACGAAAGAAAGCTGCTGAAGAGTCGGAAATGGTTAAGTTTAACAGCGTAAAGGACTATGAAGCAGCACGACATAGAATGTTAGAGAGGTTAAAGAATGGCTGATTTAGCAACTGCTTATGTGCAGATAGTACCAACTACAAAAGGAATAAGCGGATCTCTTGATCAGGCGTTAAGCGGTGAAGCAGCTTCAGCCGGAGAGAAGGCCGGAGGTAAGTTCTCCAACAGCTTTGCAAAGGTTGGCAAGGTCGGTCTTGCAGCTTTTGGAACTATGGCTGCAGCCGGAGTGGGTGCTACAAAGATGCTCTGGGATGGAACCAAAAGTCTTGCGGCTTATGGCGATAATATCGATAAAATGTCTCAAAAAATGGGACTTTCGGCAGAAGCTTATCAGGAATGGGATGCAGTAATGCAGCACAGTGGAGCTTCCATTGATTCCATGCAGAGAGGTATGACAACGCTGTCGAAGGCCGCTGAGAGTGGTTCAGAAGCCTTTGAGAAGATTGGAATATCTCAGGAAGAGATAGCTAATATGAGTCAGGAAGAGCTCTTCGCTAAAACTATTGAGGGCTTGCAGAGCATGGAAGCTGGCACAGAGCGGAATGTTCTTGCTCAGCAGTTGCTCGGTGGATCATCCAAGGAACTCGGAGCCCTCTTGAATACATCGGCTGAAGATACTCAGAAGATGAAGGACAGAGTTCATGAGCTTGGTGGAGTCATGTCAGATGAGGCTGTCAAAGCGGCAGCATCATTCCAGGATAATATGCAAGACCTGAAGACAGCTATTTCTGGTGTCGGAAGAAGTATAATGTCTGACTTTCTTCCAGCTTCTAACACGATGATTGAAGGATTTACCGGAATCATTACGGGAGAAGAAGGAGCGGAAGAGAAGCTTTCCACAGGAATGGACCAGATGGCTGATGCAGCCAGCGGAGCAATAGACAAGATCGGTGGAATTATTGATCAGCTTATGCCTCCGATAGTCAGTGCAATCGGAAAGATGCTTCCGAAGCTGTTAGAGCTTGGAGCAAAGATAATCCTTTCACTTGCTGAAGGAATACTTAAGCAGCTTCCGACATTAGTTCCGCAGTTGATCACATCTCTGGCTGAAATGCTTAATCAGATAGCTAATACACTTATCCCTCAGTTGCCTGGACTTGCAGTTGAGCTTGTCACTGGTGTAGCTGATGCTCTGATATCTAACCTCGGTCTGATTCTGAATGCAGCACTGCAGATTGTTACTGGACTTGCTCAGGGAATGATTGAAGCGCTTCCGACACTTGTTGAGAGGCTTCCAGAACTGATTGAGGGAATTATCACAGGATTAATAGCGTTTATCCCGACATTGATTGAAGCCGGTATTCAGTTGTTTGTGGCGCTTGTTCAGAATCTACCAGCTATTATCGAAGGAATAATCACAGCTATTCCGGAAATCATATCTGCAATACTTACATCTCTTGAAGAACTGGCTCCTGAGCTTGCAGCATTGTTCCAGGGTGCATGGGATTTAATAACAGGTATTTGGAATGTGGCAATAGGCTTCTTCCAAGGAATTTGGGACGGAATATCCTTAGTATTCTCTGTAGTCGGAGAAGTATTAAGTGGATTCTTCCAAGGAGCTTGGGACCTAGTTCAGGGAATATGGAATGTTGCTGTAGGCTTCTTTAGTGGAGTTTGGAGCGGCATTACAGCAGTATTCAGCGGAGTTGCAAGCTTCTTTAGTGGAGTATTCAGCGCTGCATGGAATGCTATTACAAGTATATTTAATAAGCTCGGAAGTTTCTTCAGTGGTGTTTGGAGCGCCGTTGTAAGTATCTTCCGGGATGCTGGTGTTGCTGTTGGTGATGCAATATCAGGAGCCGTTCGTGGAGCTGTTAATGCGATTCTCAGCGGAGCCACAAGCATAATCAATGGATTTATTTCAGCAATCAACTTTGCTATTTCGATTATCAATGCAATTCCGGGTGTTAGTATATCACCGATTGGATATCTTAGTGCGCCAGCTCTGGCACAAGGTGGTATCTTGGAAAAAGGTGAAATCGGACTTCTTGAAGGTAATGGAGCCGAGGCTGTTGTTCCTCTTGATCAGAACAAGGCATGGATTCACGCAGTTACAATGGACTTCATGAGTGAGCTTCAGAATCAGTATGCGATGGGGCGTTCGATTGCTGGATCGGGAGTCGGAGCACTTGGCGCTGCAGAACTTGCTGGCAGTGGATCTGGTGGAGACATTATTATTCCAGTAAGCATCGGTGGAAGACAGATTGAACGAATAGTAATAGATGCTCAGAGAGTTAACGCTCTCAGAACAGGAGGCCGATAATGTTAGGCTCTGGATATATAAAGATAAATAATAACGAACATACCCCTTCAACATTTAATTATGCCCTGCAGCCCGATGAAAAAATATTCAAATCGGCTGCGGGGACAGATTTGGTCAATATAGTGAGACTTGATAAGCATGTATTCACAATGACTTGGGAGGGTATCGAATCAGATTTAGTTGATGAGATAGAGGGATATTGCACATCTCCAACAGTCACATTAACTTATAGATCAAATGATTATATATGTAGGATGCGAGGACTCGCACCACAGCTTCTGAATAAGGCTTATAAATTCAGAAGATCTGACGGATTATGGAATATATCAGTAACAGCTACAGAACTTTAAGGAGATGTCATGTATAGCGTATCACAGGCATATCTAAATCAAATAAAGAAACCATACGCACTGAAAAGAACCCTGAGAGGTACCATCGGGAATGTTTCGTTCACAGAAGATGATATCTTGTCGGGTTCTTTTTCTGTATCTAACCAATGTTCGGACTCTAACGAGGTCAAAATCGGATCAGTTAATGTTGGAGAGCTTGAAGTCACATTCCGAAGTGATCTATTGAGCAGAAATCAATGGAAGGGAGCCGTAATAACGGTTTCTGACGGTTTGTTCATTGATACGCTGCAACAGTATGAGTATGTGCCACTTGGAATATATACCATTGATGACGCGAAAATCGATAAGACGGGCATCAGGGTCCATGCTTACGATAATATGCTCAAGTTTGATAAAACGTTTGGGATATCAACCACAATAGGCTCACCATTCAACATCCTTTCAATGCTGTGTCAGGATTGCGGTGTTAAAAACGGAATGACTCAAGCCCAGGTGGAGGCTTTGCCTAATGGAACACAGACAATTTCTCTGTACTCTGAAAATGATTGTGAGACTTATCGTGATGCTCTTTTCTGGTTAGCTCAGACATTGTGTTGTTTTGCTACGATCGGAAGAGATGGCAAGCTCTACCTCAGAAAGTATGGAAATACAGAAATTGATTCAGTCAGTGCCGGTTTAAGATTCGATGATAACGTATTCGCAACATATCAGACACAGTATTCTGGAATCGGTCTGACAAATATAGATGATGACGAATATATCTATGTAAAAGAAGGAGAGGACACTAAGCTTCCATATAATCTGGGAGCTAATCCTTTTATTCAGTATGGAACCGACAGCACTAGGAAGCAGATGCTTCTGAACATATTAAGGCAGTTGAAGGTCATTGACTATGTACCGTTCAGCACAGGCTTGCTTCATTGTCCAGCTTATGATCTTGGAGATGTGATTGAATTTACCGGAGGCATCGCGGACGATACAAAACACAGCTGCATCATGTATTTTGATTATGACTTTGAGCACTATGAGGCGGAAGGTTATGGCGCTGATCCAGCACTTGCAAATGCAAAGAGCAAGACGGACAAGAATATTGCGGGGCTGAAAAGTAAGACCGATAAGAACAGCATACAGTTCTATACGTTTAAGAATGCGGAAGAAGCGGTTGTGGGAGACGGAGAGACCGCAGAGCTGATACACATCCGATTCACAACGATGGAAGCAAAGCAGGTTACATTCCAAGCAGAAATCCTTTGCGATGCTGATGTGACGGTTGACGATATCAAAGCAAACATCCTTTATTATCTGGACAGAAATCTGATCACAGATTATCAGCCAGTTGAAACATGGAGCGAGGACGGGAAGCATATCATTTCGCTTTATTACATGATTGATGTCGAGCCGAATACTCTATATCAATGGCAGGTCATGATGAAGTCGGAAGGCGGCACGATAACTGTTCCGATAGAGAATGCCAGAGGCACGATCTGGGGACAGGGACTTGTTGCTTCGGATAAATGGAATGGATTTATTGATGTTGAGGATGAAGTCGGAGCAATCCCACTCGACAGCATACTCGTGGCAACATTTACAGATGCTTGTTCTGTATCAGCTCAAGAGCCTATATCAAGAGCAATTGCAGACATGATAACAGGCATCTCGATTGATGATAACATTGCTGTGGCTCAATTCGAAGACTATGTACTTATAAATAAGACCTCGATATATCTTGAAGGAATGAAGTGGGAGGACGTTTATGAGTTTACATGGGGAGCTATTTACGATGAGCATACATGGTAAGGAGGAAACATGGCAACTTACACAGACAATTACAATTTAGTCAAGCCGACAATGGCAGAGACAGCAGACATAAGAACGATTAACGGAAACATGGACACGGTTGACGACATTATGCACGCATCGCAGATAAGCCTTGCACCTGCGTATGACTCAACAGAGACATATAATACTGGGGATGTCGTAATGTATGAGTTCCTCATGTATGAATGTCTGGATGATGACGTAACAGGCACATGGGATTCAACGAAGTGGCAGAGGACTACAGCAGGAGAGCATGGAGGCGGCTCGGATGTAGAAATCACTCCGACACTCGCCACAGGCACGAAAATTGCGGATTTTGAGATTGACGGAGTAAGCGGAGAACTTTATGCACCATCGGGAGGCGGTGGTGCAAGCTATGTGGAACTTACACAGGCTGAATACAATGCCCTTACACCAGCAGAGAAGATGAATGGCACGATGTACTTCATCACGGATGCAAGCGGTGGTGGAGGCGGTGGCGGTTCTTCCGAAATTTATGACGATACAGAGCGAGTTGTCGGCACATGGTTCGGAGAGACATTGTATAAAGTATCTAAAATGGGTACTTTCTCAACGGGAACATTTACAGCTTTAACGTTAAGCAACAATATAGACACATTGGTTTCGTACGAAGCGGCAATATATTATCCGCCAACTAACCAATGGTTACACATTCCATACTTTGAAGGAAGCGACAAAATATATTTGATTACAAACGACAATTTGGTAAAGATGGTATCTAATAGTGCAATGTCGTCATATACAAAGTTCGTATTAACCATCAGATACACCAAATCATCAACATAAGGAGGATGCGGAACATGGGAGAATTATGGCTTAATGGAATAAGCTACAGTGGAGGCGGTGGAGGAGATAGCACAAAAATCGACTTTATCGAGGACAAAATCACTCAATTACAGAGCTTTGATGTTCGTGACATTTTCACACTTGATAATTCTGTTGAGGGTTATTACATACAATCTGCAAATGGAAGACCGTCATTTAATGCTAACACAGGACATACAGATTATATAGATGTTTCTTCATTTGCGGAAAAGATAACTTGCTCGTTGTTAGCATCCACTCTTGGTAATACATACCAAGGTGCATTTTATGATAAAGACAAGGTGTTTATTAGTGGAATAGAAAAGACCAACATAACAACAGATATAGACTATGATTTTGCTATTCCTTTAAATGCAAAATACCTTCGATTTTCATTTTATTTAGACAAGAAAAATGATTATTACATAAATGCTACAACAAAGATATCAAAAAATAGTATTAGTGATTCTGACATTTTTACAACCAACGGAGCTACATTAAATCATTATTGTAGTGGCTCAAGCGGTGCGATATTACCGACAAATGGAGTGGCTTGTACTAACTATATAGATGTGTCTAACTTTAATTTTATAACCACTCCTAATCCGAATGCTCAAACACATCAAGGTGCGTTTTTTGATGACGAGTACAATTACATAAGCGGATATTCGCAGAGCGGTGCAGGCAATATAACTCTTACTGTACCATCTAATGCAAAATATATAATTGTCAGTTATGTAATGTCTTTGGAAAGCAGTTATTACATTAAAGGCACGATTCCGATTGATAACATCGTTAATAGTGTTATGAACAATCCCTACACAGACAGGGATTATTCAACTTTTAAAATAAACTGTTTGGGTGACAGCATGACATATGGTTACACTCCCGACAGCGGTGTACAAATGAAAGCTCCTTATCCATCTCAACTACAAACAATTTTGAAAGCAAGTGAGTGTCGTAATTACGGAATAAGCGGAAGTACACTTGCTGTTAATAGTGGTGATTATGACCCGATGTGTACAAGATACACGGACATGGATAATGATGCGGATATCGTCATGCTGTTTGGAGGGACGAATGATTATGGTCGTAATGTTTACACACCGACACTCGGAACTATAAACGACACCGTTAACACCACAGTATATGGAGCTTTAAACATACTGGCAGAGGGGCTGATTGATAAATATCCGAAAGCATTTATTTTCTTTATTACACCGTTAAGAAGAGCAGATATAACAGGTGATAATGCAGGTGGATATAGTTTGGAGGATGTCGCAACAGCAATCAAAGAGGTCGCTTATAAATACGACATTCCTGTGTTAGACCTTTACTCAAAAGGTGGATTCCATATTGAAAATGCAACGTTTAGGAGTTATTACGGTGGAAACGATAAGCTCCATCCGAGTCAAGCATTTGTAACTGAACATCTCGCACCAATGATTGCAAGATTTATTCAGAGCAATATTTAAGGAGGGCAACGATGAAAATCAAAGGTAAAACAATTATCGAGCTGAATGATGCAAAGACAGGAAAGCTCGTCCAGAGGACAGAAGATAACAATATGCTCACCAATGCCCTCACAATGATGTACGCTCAAGGCGGCATGACTAATCCAACAATATTCAATGCGAGTGCTATCCGCTCCGATGCGTTGACACAGATGCTCGGAGGAATCCTTCTTCTGGACACAGCACTCACAGAAGATGCAACCATTGTCAGAGTTCCGAAGGGTGTCAAAATGATTGCAAACGGAGCAAAGGGAGTTCTAAACAGCGACACTCCGACAGAGTTTGGCTCATGGAATGAAGTCGAATCTGGATGGCAGAATGACGGTTCTTATAAAATGGTCTGGGATTGGACTACATCACAAGGCAACGGAACAATAACAACGGTCTGTCTCTCATCCTATTATGGCGGTTATTGCGGAATCGGAAATGCAAGCGGTGGAACAAAATCGGGAAACGAAGCCATCAACACTTATAACTCTTTTTACACCAAGAATGTGTCAAACTGCATCGGCTCTTTAGGTAACAAGGTTTACAGAGTAGAAGCGGTCAGAGGTGTAACAGAGTGGGCTGTCACAGAGTATGAATATGCCTTCACAGAGGTTGATATCCGTGACAATTATTCTCTCCGAGAGACCGACAGCTTTACAGTAAGCATTCCGAGTACGATTCAGAATCTGACATCAAAATATTATGCAGGTGGTTATAGACCTTATGCATACTGCGGAATGTATCAGAGCGGAAACATCGCAAATATCTTAATTGCTCCGACAGAAGATGATAATTATTGGCTTAATGCTTACATTGCCAGATATAACGTAGCAACAAAGCAGATTGTCGATGTAATCACCATCGAGTTTGATTCAGATCTGTCTGAAGAAAATTATGGTGGTAAGTTCGGATTTTCCGAAAAATGGTTCTTATGGAATGGTGTGGCAGTTGAGCTTGCAAACCTCACAAACAAGATTGAGCTTGGAGCTATGTCGGGAAGATTCTATCCAGTAAGCTCTGACGTTCTTTATAGCGGCTCACAGATAGTTGACATGGATGCGGAAGAAATACGTCCGATCAATGCAAACGGAAACATCGGAAATGTCGGAGTTGGGAACAATGAGCTTTTGAGATGGGATGCAGGTCAGATAGTAAGAGACCCTCGTTACATCGCAACAATAAACAATCTTGAAGCTCCTGTTACAAAGACAGCCGACAAGACAATGAAGGTAACTTATGTGTTGAGGTTTGATCAGCAGGAGGGTGAATAATGACACAGGTGATTCCGTGGGCAATCAGCGGTGTAATGCTAATCTTTGCAATCCTCACCTATGCGAGAGCAGGACATAAGGATGAGATGAAAGACCGAGCAGAGCAGACCGCAAGGCTTGAGAATCTTTCTGAATCTCTGATTAAGGCAAATCTCAAGCTCGATACAGTATGCAGTACAACAACGGAAACGAGAGCTGATATCAAGGCTCTCCATTCCTCTATAAATGAAATGGATAAAAGGCTGTCGGTGGTTGAAAATGACCTCAAGACAGCCTTTATGCGTATTGACGAATTAAGAGAGGAGGTACGTCATGGAATGGATAAAGGATAAAAAATGGTGGGGCATGGCTCTGGGGAGAGCAATCAGAACGGTTGCACAGGCTATGCTTGCAATGATCGGGACGGAAGCAACAATGATTCATCAAGTTAACTGGCTTCATGTGATTTCAGCAGGACTGTTCGGTGGAATCGTCTCGATTCTGACATCAATCGCTGTTGGAATGCCAGAGTACAAAGGAGGCGATTCTGAATGAAAAGCAAACTTGCTACGCAGTTCGTAGATTTTGGAGAGATCAAGTCGAATCCGAGGACAGAGAAAGTGATCAAGATTACTCCACATCACATGGCCTCGAAAATGTTAGCTGATGATTGTGCCAAAATGCACAGAGATTCTGGAATGCAGTACTCTGCTAACTATTACATCGGTTATGACGGAACAATCTGTGCCGGAGTAGACGAGAACAGAAGAGCATGGACTTCTGCTTCTAAATGGAATGATCAGAGAGCCATCACGATTGAAGTGTCGAATGATGCAGGCGCTCCGTCCTGGCATATTTCTGACGCTGCTTATGAAGCTCTGGTGGATCTGTGTGCTGACATCTGTAAAAGATATGGCATTACACCTTATTATAACGGAACAACTGACGGAACCATCACATTTCATCAGATGTTCGCTTCAACGGATTGTCCAGGGATGTTCCTTCTGAACAAGATACACTCAAGGACCTTTCAAGAGGATATTCTCAGAACCATGGAAGATGACATTCCGATCCCTGATCCGGATACTCCGATCTACAGAGTCCAGACAGGAGCTTTCCGAGATCGAGATAATGCAGAAAATCGAATGGCTGCGGTTATGGACGAAGGCTTTGAGGCATACATGATCAAGGCTGATGGACTGTATAAGATTCAGTGCGGAGCTTTTAAGATCAAGGATAATGCTGAGAGACTTGCTGCTGATCTGCAGAAGCATGGATTTGATACATATATAACTACTAAGTCCGGAGAAGCAGTTCCTCCGGCAAAATACTACATTGTTCAGGAAGGTGACACGCTGGGAGAGATAGCTGCCAATTATGGAACATCTATTGAAACTCTCCTGCAGCTCAATCCTTCGATCAATGATCCTGATCTAATTTATGTTGGTCAGAAGATCAGAATTTCATAGTTTATTCATAGCATCCTCTCTGCTATAATAATTGAGCCCTCACTTGGCGATATCAGGTGGGGCTCTTTTTAATTTGAATCGTAGGGCAGAAAAAGGGCAGATTTTTATTAAAATAGGGCAAAATTAAGAAAAAGACTCTCTGATCATAACACTCAACTTTCCTTTATTTACAAGGGCTTACAACACTTTTCTCAAATATTACATATAATTAAAATTTAATCTAACTTTAAAATGAAAAGCCCGTATTCACTGGGGTTACGGGCAATCATAGGGCATTTATAGGGCAGAAATTATTGAAATGTTATCAAGGGCAGCTTCATCACGAGCTTTCAGCTTCTCTGTAACATGGAAATATATCTGCCTTGTTATGTTGGAATTAGCGTGGCCTAGTCTTCTGGCGATGGCTTCCAAAGACATGCCCTGTTCCGCAAGTAAAGCCGTGTGAGTATGTCGGAATATGTGCGGATGAAGGTGCTTCGGGCTGTCGAGCTTCTGAAGAGTTTTAAGCAGCAACGTAGCATCGTAATAATTTCCTCTGGCATTATAGAAGAGAATGTCCGTTCTGATCCCATAGGCCATCATGTTGATCAAACGCCATTCCTTAAATTCCTTCAGGAGCTGACGGAGCTCTGGCTGAATATAGATGTCCCGGACAGAATGAACTGTCTTCGGAGTGCTGACTCCGTTCTCATATTTCCACGACTTCGTAATATGCACATATTTATCATCAATATCATCCCAAGTCAGAGCAGCTGCTTCTCCGATTCTGCATCCGGTAAGAGCAAGAAATTTACAAAGGTAGTAAGCCATAGAACCACGGAGCTGATCAAGGACATGGACAAGCTCCTCCGCTTCCAGATATTCCTGATCAGTGTCAATGCGCACTTCCTTAACCTTGAGAGTCTTCAGCTTAATCTGATCCATATATCCAAATTGATACGCCCACTCAAAGAGGCTATTTAAGAGCAATATATAACGGTTGATAGTAGATTGTGCCTTGTCACTCTCAGAGAGCCTTCTGCGGACGAATGGAGCGGTCAGAACGGAGATATTTACGTCTCCGATAATGTCTATAAGCTGACCATAGGCGGAGCGGTAGTTGCTCAAAGTAGATGGCTTAATGTCCTTCTTGGAGAGGTAAAGCTCCACAAGGCGATTTAAGCTGATTCTGGAAACAATCGAGGATTTATCCATTATCTTTAATTGGAGCTGTTCCTGTGCCTTCCTTCGAGCTTGAGCAGTGTCTCTGTCGAGCGGTACGGATATCTTGTGAAGCTTTCCATCAAGCCCCTTATAACGATCATACAGGCGAAGTGTTCCGGCTGATGTTTGTTCTATCCACATAATTAATCATCTCCATTCATCATAATTCTGATATATTTCAATAAGTGCTTACGCTGATCAAATGACATCTTCTTCAATTCTTTTATAATCTCAATGAGCATCGGATCGCTTATGTCCTGAGTTGTTCCAAGTGTAGGAAAGTCAAATCCCATTAAAGTCAGAGGATGGCATCCTAATACATTTGCAAGCTTCTGAGCATTTACAGAAGTTGGCGCACATCTTCCACTCAGATACTGAGAGATTGAGGACATTGACACGCCTGACTTCTTTGATAGTTCCGAAATAGTATATCCATTCTTATCCAATTCACTTCTTAAATTCATTGCTGACTGCTTAAACAAATCCATCTTCAATTTTTTCCCTTCTTAATTAACTCAATTATTTTTCGCCCCTATATTATCACATATGATTACAAAAAGTAAAGAAAATGATTACATTTTGTAAATAATTTGTTGACATATCACTTTACAAGATGTAAACTAAAGTCGTACTACAAAATATAGAGAGGAGGTAAGTGATGGAGTACAATAAATTGCGTGGGCGAATTATCGAGAAATTCGGGACTATTGAAAAATTTGCTGATTTCCTTGATAAATCAAGGATTACAGTATCAAACAAGCTCAATGGCAAGAGCAACTTTTCGAGAGATGACATCATCTTCTGGTCAAGTGCTCTGGAAATTTCTCAGGATGAAATTGGCTCTTATTTTTTTGAAGAATCACTTTACAGTTTGTAAACAAAAGGAGGGCAAGAATGATCACTTACATGAACGAACAATATGCCACGGCACGAGAGCTTGCAGTTATCTTCAAGTGTTCAGAGCGCACCATTCGGACGAGGATTGATGAGCTCAGGAGGGATATTCAGTTTCAGAACTCCATCATCAGAGGAGCTGGCAGCATGAAGATTAATGTCGAAGATTTCCGCAGGTTCTTAACTAAGAGAGGAAGAGGAAATGGATAAGGAGAGAACGAACGTGATTATTGTCGGAATGATCATATTATTAACAGTTATGGCATTAGGATTCGGAGTCCTGGCAATGTGGATCAGGGAGCTGAAAATGGAGATTGCTTCCATGGAGCTTGATTATCAGGCTGGCGATGAAGCACTTCACGCAAGAGTGAATGATGTCAATGAGGATCTTCTGGAAGTGCAGAGTTCGATTCCGGAAATGTACATGGATATAAGTGAGATCCGCAGCATTATTAAAAATACGAACAGTGCTCTGACGAGAACCAACAAGCAGATCAAGAAGGAACAGAAACAGGAAGAGCCGGCAACAGAGGCTCCGAAGAGTTCCACGAAGGAAGAAACGATGCATGAAGTTTTTACGGCGGAAGAAACAGAGGTTATCGCTCAGGCTTCCGAACCAGTATCAGATAGTTCTCCAGAAGGAATGACTTATCTCGGATATTATACGCTGACAGCTTACGAGGCCACCGGCAATCCTTGTGCAAACGGGAATATGCCCTCAACAGGGTACACGGTAGCGTGCAACACTATCCCGTTAGGATCAACGATCTATATTGAGGGTTATGGGACATATGTTGTTGAAGATACTGGCGGAATGGGTGGCGGAACTATTGATATCTATATGGGAGATGTTGAAAGCTGCTATGCATTCGGTGTCCAGGGCGCAAACGTTTATTTAGTGAATTAAATATTAGAAAGGAGATAAGAAATGAGCAATTACATCAGAGTGGTATTTGTGAAATTTGGACAGAATGCGCGAAAAGCATACATGTTCGAGAGTAGCAGGGACAATTATTTCAACGAAGGAGATACAGTAATCGTTGACAGAGATGACGATGGGGTTTTCACAGAAGCAACTGTCGTGGATGAAGAGGATTACGATCTTGAGAGCAAATTTGACAAAGAGAAGCTTAAAAGACTCCTTATGGTGGCAGGCACAAATATGCCATTCAAGAAGATTCGAGGAAGAGTAAGAAGAGAATTTTATGAGTATGATGACGATATCAAGGAAGAAAGGACCGAAGAGGAGGACAAAAATGAGTAAACGAGAAAGAGCCCCGCTTGTTGCAGCAAGCAAAGGCTCAAAGAACAATTTATATCCTGTCAGAATTGTCCCTTTGTATTGTATCACAGGATTATTAGCTCTGACAACAATTATTGCCGGATGGCATATCGTGGATGTATGGAGCGGTATTGTGACTATGCTTTGCGGAACTCTGACAGTAGGGCTTGTTAATACATTAATAGGAGGAATGGAAGATGAGTAGCATTTACGAATTAACTGCAGATTATCTGCAGATTTTGGAAATGATGGAAGATCCAGAATTAGATCCACAGACTCTGGCAGATACCATGGAAGGTGTTGAAGGTGAGCTTGAAATTAAGGCTGAGAATTATGCCAGGGTAATGAAAAATCTTGAAGGAGATGTGGCAGCTCTTAAGGCCGAGGAAACAAGACTTTCTGAAAAGAGAAAGACCATCGAGAACAATATTAAGAGAATGAAGCAGACTCTTCAGAGCATGATGACGATTACAGGAAAGACCAAGTTCAAGACCGAGCTTTTCAGCTTCGGAATCCAGAAGAATGCTCCGAGCGTTATCATAGATGCTTCTGATGTGAACAATATTCCGCCGGACTACCTCAAATTTAGAGATCCTGAGGTTGACAAGACAAAAATCAAGGAAGCTATTCAGAATGGCACTGATCTGACAGGAATTGCGCATCTTGAGCAGACAGAATCTTTGAGAATAAGGTAGGTGATCAGAATGAGAAACTGTAGATATTGTTCAATATTGGAGAATGGAGACATTCCGGACACAACAAAGGATATTCTTATGATCAACTTATTCCATGGTCAGCTTAATTTAAGAATAGGCAATAACGGAGAGGATGGCTTCGGAATGATCATAACAAATAAAGAAACTGAGGAAATGATTGACAAGCCTCTGAAGTTTAAATACTGCCCAATGTGCGGATTAAACATCGGAGACGTTAGAAGGAGGGTGAAAGAATGATTCCGGTATTGATTATGGGAAGGAGCGGTTCTGGAAAGACTTACAGTCTGAAGAATTTCAAGGCAGATGAGATCGGAGTAATCTCCGTGGAAAAAGGAAGACTGCCATTTAAAACAGATATCAAGGTTGCAAGAGTTCCTGCAGCATTTAAAGATGCAAAGGATTATGCGCAGCTTCACAGAATGAGATATGCCTGGATATTCCAGAGCATCTGTTCTGCCAAATGTAAGGCCATCGCTATAGATGACAGCCAATATCTTCTGGCAAACGAGCTTTTTGATAGAGGATCTGAGAAGGGTTATGACAAATTCGCCCAGATCGCGTCTAACTTCCGAGGTCTGATCCACTCGATCAATGAGAGCGAAATCGAGGACAAGATTGTATATTTTCTGCATCACACGGAGACGGACACGGACGGAAGAGAGAAGGTTAAGACCATCGGAAAGATGCTTGATGAGAAGCTGACAGTTGAGGGATGTTTCGACATCGTGCTTTATTGTCAGGATCATAAGTTCTATACACAGGCTAACGGACAAAGCACTGCTAAGAGTCCGGAGGATATGTTTGAACTTGAGATACCAAACGACCTTAAGGCTGTTGATACAGCTATTAGAGAATATTATGGAATTTAGGAGGACACAACAATGATTAACGTACCAAAGTACAATAAGGAGAACAGAAAGAGCGGAAGTTCCTATGAAAGACTTCCGAAGGGAAATTATGTATGCAAGATTCTGAATGTTGAGGAAGTGACTTACAAGAGCGGAAAACGAGGAGTTAAGATTTCCTTCGATATTGCAGAGGGTGATTATAAAGACTTCTACATGACACAGTGGAACGAGAACACCAAGGAAGATAAGAAGTGGAGCTTCGATGCGACATACTACATAACTATCCCTTATGACGGATGCGAGTCCTACATCATTGACGGATGGGACACATTCTGGGCTAACGTTGAGGACTCAAATAACGGATTTATCTGGGACGGAAATGAGCAGACTATTAAGGGTAAGGTATTCGGTGGATGCTTCCGCAATGAGCAGTCCCAGAATGAGCAGACAGGTCAGATCTATAATCACACAAGGCTCGCAGGCACTCGTATTGCTCAGGACATCCGAGACGGTAAGGTGACATGGACTCCAAATGACAAGCTCATCGAAGTGGCTCCTGCTCCTGCAGTTGATGATAACGGATTTATCAGTGTTCCGGAAGTGGCTGAGATGGATCTTCCATTCAAGTAAAATGGATCAGTTTGACATTCAAAAAATCCTCAAATCGTTCAGTGTGATCGTTGATACCAGAGAACAGCCAAACAAGAGAGCGGAAAAGAGATATGAAGGTCTCGGGGTTAGGTATGATCGGGCAGTGTTGGATTATGGAGATTACACCTATAATCTGACGCTTCCCGATGGTCCACTCTATAACATATCAAAGCGAATCAGAGCAGCTTGCGTGGTGGAGCGGAAGCAGAACCTTGATGAATTGGCAATGTGCTTCACCAGAAGCCGTGACAGGTTTCAGAGAGAATTTGAAAGAGCGCAGGCTGCAGGATCTCGTATCTATCTTCTGACAGAAAACGCTTCTCTGGATATGCTGCTGAAAGGTCAATACAGATCAAGGTTTAAGCCGCAGGCATTCATAGCAAGCCTTATGGCATATTCCGTCCGGTATAACATGACTCCGATATTCTGTGAGATGGAACACTCAGGAAGGATTATCAAGGAGATCTTATACAGGGACGCAAAGGAACGATTGGAAAGGGGAGAATTTAATGGCGAGAGTTAAATATTTTCAATTATATGAATCGCTTTACAACGTAATTAAGGACTTACCGGCAGAAGAATTTAAGCGAGCGTTAATGCCGTTATTAGACTATGCATTTTCAAACAACCCCCATGAGGTTGATTGTGATAGGTTCTTTGAATCGATATTTATTCAGAACGTTGTATTCATCGAAAAACTGCAGACAGATGTCGCAAATGGCAAAAAAGGTGGGGCTCCGAAGGGTAATGGGAACGCAAAAGGACACGGAGCTCCTAAGGGAAATTCTAATGCAAAGAAAAACAAACAACCCTATTCAACCGACTCAAAAAAAAACAAACAACCCGATAAGGAAAAGGAGACGGATACGGATACGGAAATAGAGAAGGAAACGGAGACGGATACGGATACTTTTATTTCCGAACATTCGCACACGCCCTTGGGGGGCGGTGCTCGTTCGGAGGATGAAGAGTATCATCCTGAGTTTGAGGGAATTGGTGATTATGATGAATTGCCGGTAGATGAGAATGGTGATTGGATATGGCCGGAGGATGACTGATGCATGGCAACTATAGATTTAAGCCAGAGGATGCCGAAAGGTTTGCTCTGGAAAACAATTTCAAAACGCATAAGCAGGGGAATGAGCTCATCTTCACTCAGTGTCCATATTGCGGAGGCAGTTCCAGGAATGATAAGAATAAGTTCGCAATCAACCTGATTACGGGACAGTTTAACTGCTTCAGAGCTTCCTGTGGAGCTCACGGCAATATGATCACTCTGGCCCAGGACTTCAACTTCTCACTTGGTAGGGAAGTGGATGAGTATTACAGACCACAGAGGCAATTCAAGAGGTATAAGAGACCAGAAGCTCCGATCGAGCCGAAAGAAGCTGCAGTAAAATACTTGGAGTCAAGGGGCATATCTGAGGAGACTGTTCGGAAGTTCCAGATTACTTCCAAGGATGATGTTGTGGTTTTTCCGTTCTTCGATGAGAAGGGGGATATTCAGACTATCAAGTATCGGAACCCTGATCCGAAGGATGGACAGAGCAAGGAGTGGTTTGAAAAGAACTGTAAGCCGATTCTGTTCGGAATGATTCAGTGTAATCCATCAAACAAAACATTGATAGTGACAGAAGGGCAGATTGATAGCTTATCAGTGTCAGAAGCAGGGATTGAGAACGCTGTGTCTGTTCCGGGTGGAGTTAATTCATTCACTTGGGTACCGTACTGCTGGGACTGGATCTCGCAGTTTGAGAAGATAATTGTCTTCGGAGATCACGAAAAGGGACATGTAACATTATATGCGGAGTTCTGTCAGAGATGGCAGCGGAAAGTATGGTGTGTCAAAGAAGAGGATTATCTGGACTGCAAGGATGCGAATGACATTCTCCGGAAATATGGAGCGGAGCAGATCAGAAAGTGTATTGAGAATGCAGAGCAGCCGCCTATCCCGAAGATCATAGATCTGTCAGAAGTTGAGGATGTAGACATCAATGAGATTGATAAGCTCAGGACAGGACTCTGGAAGTTGGATGATGTTCTCTGCGGAGGACTTCCATTCGGGCAGCTTGTACTTGTCACAGGCAAGGCAGGAGATGGAAAGAGCACACTTGCAAATCAGATCCTCGTGAATGCAATCAACGAGGGATATAAGGTGTTCATGTATTCCGGAGAGCTGCCAAACTATCTGCTCAAATCATGGATGACATTTCAGGCAGCAGGACCGAGTTACATCAAAAAGATTGATCAGAAAGGTGAACATCGGACAAACAGCGGCTATGAGATTCAGCCGGAAGTAAAGAAGAAAATCTCGGACTGGTTTGCTGATCAAGCATGGATTTACGACAATAGAATTGCAGACAATGAAGATGATGAACAAATTAAGCTGCTGGATCTGATTGACAGAGTTGTGGTTCAGAAGGGAGTCAGAGTTGTGCTGCTAGATAATCTGATGACAGCATTGGATTTAGATCCAGAAGCGGCGCAGGATAAATATGACAGGCAGGGGCTATTCATGAAGAGACTCGCAAGATTAGCTCTTAAGCACAACATTCTGATTATACTTGTAGCGCATAAAAGGAAAATGTCTTCTCCGGAAGTCAATGACACTGTAGCTGGATCTGCTGACATTGTTAACCTGGCATCGATTGTGATCAGCTATGAAAGAGGAGCAAAAGAAGATGATCCGAAGTCACGCAGACTAAAAGTCACAAAGAACAGACTCTTCGGAGAGCTTACATCAGGACACGGCCTGCTTTTAGATTTTGATTCTGCATCGAAGAGAATTTATGATCACGAAAATAATGGGGAACTGAAAAGACATTACGGATGGGAAGGATTTGATTATGCTGACCATTTTAAGAGTGATGATGGCGAAGAGATACAGCTGCCTTGGGCATAAGGAGGGATATGGATGTTTAAACAGAACAGTAAGGAATGGGATATGTTCGCAGATTATTACAAGCTTTGTGGAAAATGGTGGATTCCGCCAGAAGGTGATTCATACGAGGATAAGAAGTGGTGGGATGAGATGTGGACGGAAACGGATGAGTTCAGAAAGAAGTATCACGATGAAGGTAACAGGTTCGCAGAAGATCTGGTTATGGCACTGAGGGACAGACTGAAAGACAAGACAACAACTCAAGTGAGGATGGATGTATGACTTTATACATGAAAGTTACAAGTGATAAATACGAGTTACCTGTTGCGGTTGCGGACACAGTAATAGAGCTGTCAAATATGATAGGGCTTAATAAACGATCTCTGGAGAGTATATTCAGCAAAATTCGCAGAGGTAAGTATGGGAATAGCATTTATAAGATTGTAGAGGTGGATGAAAATGACGATTGATGAGGTTAAGGATAAGAATATTAGACTGACGGATGTGATGGAAGCTATTGTGACAGAGATGTGTGATAACTATTGCAAGTGGCCTGACTACTACAAAAGCAGCGAAAATGATGGTAATTGGGAAATGATGATTGATGGAAAGTGTAATGACTGCCCATTGAATGTGATTCATTAGGAGGTAGAAGATGGATGGTCAATTTTCAATATTCGATATCAGAGATGAGGCCGCGAAGCCTTCTCCGAGTGCTTATCGGTTCAGAAGATACATAGGCCAGAAGGTTAGGTTCGGAACTCATGTCGGTGACAATCAGGAACATACAGTGACAAGCATTGAAAGATATTACACGATTTTGGATGACGGACGATGGGTGGGAACACCTACTACAATCTATCCGGTTGAGAAAGGAGATTATATCGTATGAGAGGACAGAGAATACAGACTCAGACAACTGAGACTTTTATTAAACAGAATGGATTATTAGGGACTAGAGTGTGGAGCGATTATGCAGTGCTTCTGACAGAGAAGGACGGATCAGAGGTGAAGGCCGTGAGAATCCACACACTGAACAAGAAGGGCAGCGGCCTCATGGAAGAGATTGAGGAGCAGTATCCGGATTGGAACATTAAGGGCTGCTGGAGACTTTATGAGGATGATTTCAGAGAATAGGAGGGACTCATGAAAGGATTAGTTCAGAAACAGGTAATTGTTCAGTGGTACACGCCTGAGGAGAGAATACCACAGAATGACCTCGCAGTCCTTGCTACAGTATCCGGAAAGGCGAAGGGAGTAGAGTTTGAACATGCACTTATGATAATGATTTATGACACCGAAGATGGTTGGTTCAGTATGGAATATGAGTTTGATGAGTTGACTGTTCATGCTTGGTGCGACATAGATCCGTACGAGGGTTAGCCTATGGGATGGATAAGACCAGAAGATAAGATGCCACCAAGCGGATTAGAAGTGCTGCTTGAAGTGTCGGGATGGTGGACTGCTGGATTAGTATCTGATCACGATTATGAACTCGGAACATGGATAGGAAATCCAGATGGAGGAAGGGAACCGTTCTGGTTGATACACGGAGCAACTGAGTATTGCGGAAAGTATCACGAATTAATCAATCCTATAGTTCATGCCTGGATGCCTCTTCCGAAACACTTTGAGCCGAACAAGGTGTTTGATCAGGAACCAGATCTGATGGAACACGCAATGTTTGAGGATGATCCGGAATGGCTATACAAGAATGACTGCGTATATGAGCAGATGACACTTGAAGAGTTTCTGAAAGGAGATGCAGTGGAATGAAGGAGAGGATAGAGAAGGAGATTCAGAAGTATCGGGAGCTTAATGAGAAGATGCTAAGAGCCACAGTACCCTGCTTCACGGAAGTGGATTACAACCGAGGATACATCGATGGTCTGAGATTTGCTCTTGAAGTAATCGAGATGCACGAAGCAGATGAAAAGTTGCTCAATTCGGATTGGGGAGAGATGGAGGTGCAGGAATGACAGGCAATAAAATCAGAGATTATCGCAACAAGTGCGGTTCTTGCATATATTTTTCGTTTATGTATCGCAACGGAGACACAAGGAGTGATGGAAGATGCGAGAAAAAAGACCGTGTTAACTATCATCAAGTAAGTCAGAAGGCTTGCAAGTTGTATAAACAGGAGGAGCAGAATGGATGATGATTACAAAAGATTCTGTCTGAAATGCCCTTGGAACGACAGCGACTTGGGGTGTACTTCACCGAGTGGCGAAGAGATATGGCAGTGTGAAATGTACATACATTACCACCCAGAAGAGGTTAAAGAGTTCGAGCAATCTATGGAAGAGTGGGTAAGGAGAGGTGAAGCAGATGACGAATGAAAGAGCAGTTGAGATATTAAATCTCGATTTAGACATACTCGGTCAGTATGGGTGTGAAACAGCAGAAGCCTACAAGATGGCAATCAAAGCCCTTGAAGCACATCCAAAGACAGATACTTGGAGTATTAAAGATGTTGCTGATACTTTAGCAAAACACAGACTAATAGTAGAGCAACAGCCAAGTGAGGAAGATATTCACAGAGAACGTGAACAGGCTTATACGCTTGGATATGAAGATGCAAGCAAGAAGTTCAGAACAGAGCCATGCGAGGATGCGGTGAGCAGAACCTTAGTGCATGAAGCTATAACAGCATCAATAGCAGAATCAGAAAATCCTTATGAAATGTGGCAGAGAATTGAAGCCTTGCCACCCGTAAAGCCTAAATACACCGATGAAGAAATTGACAACGCACAAGCGGTTGAACAGGCTTACGTTGATAAGATGGTGGAGTTAGCTGTTGAGGAATCAAGGCGAGAATGGCTGAACAGTTTTGATACATCATCAGCAACAAAGTGCTTTGAAGCGGTTAACTTGCTCAAGCAGAGGTTGGAGGGAGAAGAATGATACCATTCACATTAGGATTCATTGGGGGATTTGCCTTTGCCATCCTCATCTTCTCTATTGTGGCGGTGGCAAAGGCTTCGTCCAGAGCTAGTAGAGAGGAGGAGCGGTGGGATGACACATAGATCGAAATTTAGCAAAAGAAAGTGCAAAAACTGTATTTTCCATTCATACATGGCTGGCAGCCATCTCAATGTAATCTGTACTTATTCCACCAGAAATAATTCAGAGGAGACCTGCCTCTATCGGGACAGCGAAGGACAGCTACATGACAGGCGTGGAGATGATTATCATAATTGTTTGCTCTATAAAGAAGGTAAGCCAGTAAGAGATATAGGGAGATTCAAAAAATGAAATTGTTGTCAATCATAATACCGGCATATAATGCAGAGCCGTATATCGAACATTTAATGAACAGGCTTAAGCCTCAGATCACAGAGGAAGTCGAGGTCATAGTCGTGGATGATGGATCTAAGTTCCCATATATCCCACCATACAACTGGATCACATTCCATCAGTTTGAACAGAACAGGGGAGTGAGTGCCGCAAGGAATAAGGGAATAGATATGGCCCAAGGAGAATACATTGCATTCATAGATGCCGATGACCTTGTGTCAGAAAACTATATCAAGCTTGTGCTGGATAAGATTAGGTCAGAACATTTTGACTATTGTTATCTCTCCTGGAAGACTATCGGAACAGCTTGGGATTATAGAGTGCAGCTGCGAACCATTAACGATAAGTTCCCTCCGTTCAACCTCTGTGTGTGGAATAGAATCTATAAGCGGTCCATGATTGGAGACGTTCGGTTCAATGAGAGGAAGAGGGTTGCTGAAGATGCGGAGTTTATCCATGCACTTGATGAGACTAATCATAAAAAGGCCTTCATTCCGCAGCTTATCTATGAGTACAGATCAGATACTCCTGGAAGCATAACGAAGAGATTTAAACAGGGATTGATTGATGGTCACAGAATAGTTTATTACTATCCAATAGTCACAAAGGACATGAAGTGGCTGGTTAAAGAAGCAAAGAAACTGAACGAATATGCCGAGGTTATGATTATGACTAATGAGAACGAGCTTCCAGAACTGGAAGAGTATGCCATGGTTTTGAAGCCGCAGCATATCAGAGCTACAGAATTGAGAGGAGAACAGACTTCAATGGTTGAGATTATAAAGAAGCCAATTAAGACTCAGGTGGTTATCTATACTCATTGGACGGACATAATCGGAGGAATAGAGACCTTCACCTACAGCTTCTGTATGAGGATGAAGAAGCACTATGACATTCTTGTGTTATATGACACGATGCATCCCGATCAGATTGCAAGATTGGAACCTCATGTCATGGTTATGAAGAATGATCCGAAAGTTGCTATTCAATGTGACACGTTGATTATGAACAGGGTACTCGATAAAATCCCAGAGAATGTAACTTACAAGAAGTCTATTCAGATCCTTAATGGAGCAAAGGTTAAAGGCTACCCAATGCCAACTGACCGCGATATGACCATATGTGTATCAGAATATGTTCAGAACTGCTGGAAGGAAGACGCACCGGACAGCACGGTTATCCGTAATCTTGTGGATGTAGAAGTTCCTAAGGACGAACCGCTCCTGCTTGTATCAGCTACACGCATTGACACTCCGGACAAGGGCGAGAACAGGATGATAACGCTGGCAAAGCTTCTGAAGAAGCAGGGTATATCATATATCTGGTTATGCTTCACGAACAGATCACTTCCAACTGATGCACCGGCAGAGATGATCAGAATGGATCCCACACTTGACATTATCAAGTATATCAAGAAGGCCAACTATCTTGTGCAGCTGTCCAGCTCAGAAGGTTTCTGTTATTCAATCGTTGAAGCGCTGAGTGTCGGCACTCCGGTTATTGTCACTCCGCTTGATGTACTTGATGAGATAGGAGTTGTTGACGGAGAGAATGCAAGGGTGCTGCCATATGATCTGAGCAGCCATATTTCATTGAGACATCTTCGGGATGTCCCTCAGTTTAAATATAAATACAATAACAACCCGTTGATTCAAAGATGGAAAGCTATACTTGGAAATACTAAGCCGACTAATACATACAGACCGCCAGAGAAGATCACCATCAGAATAATAAAGGAATATCATTCAACTCAGATAGGCCGACTCGTGAAGGTGGGTGAAATATTGAACGTTACCAAACAGCGTGCCAGTGTAATCATTAACGCTGGCTATGCGGTAAAGGAGGAATGAAATGTATAAGGATGCGCATCAATATCTACATGAGATCAGAGAAGCCCATGCATTTATCCTGGCAAAGAAGAAGGCGATTGAGCAATACGATTGGATGATAGATGCATCAGGCATTAATTATGACAGGGACAAAATACAATCATCACCCCGACAGGATGGATTGGAGATGCAAGCAATCAGACACATGGAACTTGTCAGCTCTATCCGCGCCCAGATGACCGAGAAGATTGAATGGAGAGCCAAGCGTATTGATGAGGCCACCGACCTTATCAGCCAGATCGAAAGCAAAGAACAGCGCGATGTTCTCATTATGCGATACATCGAATGCATGTCATGGGCTGAGATATTGGAAGCTCGTGGGTGCGACAGCTTAGGAAGCCAGCACGACTTACATAATCGTGCCATCGAATCCCTACAGCTTATCCTCAATAAGTGTATAACAAGAAGTCTATAAGTAATATAATATTAATGGGGAATGATTAAGTACCCACCACTACTGATCATTCATCCTATCCCAGATAGCCTTCGGAAAATAACCGGGGGCTATTACTTTTATACCCGGAGGTATAGGCTATGGGAACAAACCCCCGCTATAAGAACGGGAACCTCAGGCGTAAACACCGCGCCCGCTTCCGCGCAATGGATGCTCCTTGTGGTATATGCAAAGGCAGGCTCGGTCCTATTCATTACGATGAACCTTCAGACAGTGATCATCCTCTCTCATTCGTTATCGATGAGATAAGGCCGGTCTCTCGCTGGAAGCAGTTCGGTTATAACAGTCCAGAGGAAGCAGCACGCGACTGGTCGAACCTTCAAGCAGCCCACTACTGCTGCAATCAGGCAAAGAGCAATCATGTTGAAGGTGAAACAGTGAAGAGAATTTCTCGAAATGTGGTGAGTGATGGAAGTTGGTGAGACGATCAGAGGTGGGGGAGTACCCTCCCGCCCCGTCCCAGCGCTCCCATTCGCCGTCCAGCGCCGATTTACACGAGGTAGTTTAATCCACAGGCCCCCTACCTGCAGGAATACACACAGAGCGTCAACATGATCCAAAGGAGAATATTTGATGGATGGAAGGCTGCAGAGATTGATTAATCTGCGAGATACGTTGTCAAATGCCATTGAAGATTGCGATAGTAAGCGTGATTTAGCGGCTTTGGCGAAGCAATACAGAGAAACATTGAAGGAAATTGAAGAGATAGAGGGTGAGAATCATGGCGAGGACGAAATCGAAAAGCTCCTCAACGGTTAGGTTTGGAAGCCAGATTCCGACATTCAGAGTCAGCGCAAAGTATGAAAGCACAGAGTTGAGAGCGGTCAAGCTGTTAAAAGCTGGTGGGCTCCTCTTAGATCCGTGGCAAAGTGACATCCTTGACGATTGGATGGGCGTAAATGCTGCTGAAAAATGGGTGAATAAAACATGCGGAGGATCTGTTCCAAGACAGAACGGGAAGTCTCTGCTTGTTCAAGGCCGTTCCAATGTTGGAATGTTGACCAGAGCTGAGAGGGTGATCTATACGGCACACCTTCAGAAGACGGCAACAGAAACCTTTGAGGAAATGGCAGCATTCTTTGATCAGGATGTGTTCAAGAAGTACATCAAGGATATTAAGACATCCATCGGAAGAGAACAAATATTATTAAATAACGGTGCAAGAATAAAGTTTTTAGCCCGGACGAGAAATGGTGGGCGAGGTCAGCATGGTGACTTGCTCATTTTTGATGAGGCTCAGGAGCTTGATGAATCCCAACAGGCGAGTTTTATTCCGGCAATATCAGCGAGTCTTAATCCTCAGACCATTTATGTAGGCACTCCTCCAGATGATACTACCGAGGGAACGGTATTCCGAAAGATTAGGACTTCTGCTCTTGCCGGAGAAACAAAATCAACAGCATGGTTTGAATATTCCGTGCCAAAAATCGGAGATGTGTCTGATCGTGACAGGTGGTATGCCACAAATCCAGCGCTCGGAAGAAGAATTATGTTGTCTACAGTGGAAGGCGAGATGGAACAGATGCCTGAAGATACTTTCGCAAGAGAGAGGCTGGGTTATTGGACTCCTGTCGTGGTGCATCGTTTGGATTATGCCATTTCAGAGGACCTTTGGGATAGCTGCAGTTCGGATGATCTGAAACCGGAAGGTAAAACAGCTTATGGAGTTAAGTTCAGTGCTGATGGATCTGAAGTGGTTCTCTGCGGAGCGGTCATTCCTAAGGATGGAGTTCCAAGAATATCGCTGATTGATAGAAAACCAACAGGATATGGAACGCAATGGCTGGCTGATTGGCTCAATGCGCGATATGACAAAGCGTGTTGTGTCGTGGTCGATGGAAGAAATGGTGTTGACGTTCTGGTGGACAAAATCAGTTCCACTTGGAGAATGAAGGGCTCCGTGATTAGACCAAAGGCAACAGATGTGATAGCAGCAGTGAGCCTTTTGATGGACTCTCTAACAGAAAATACAGTGACTTGGTATTCTCAGCAGACGGATCTGAGGGAAAGTGCAATCACGGCTGTTAAAAGACCTATAAGCGGAGGATGGGGCTTTGGTGGTGATAATTGCTCACCAATCGAAGCATGTGCTCTTGCTTTATGGGGCTGCAAGAACAGTAAGAGGAACCCCTCAAGGCGCATGAGAATCGGATAAGAGGAGAAACGAAATGACACTAAGTATAGGGAACATCTTAAATTTCCCAGCTGAAGAACAGGCCAACTTTAATGAGCTGGTCAATATATTCAATGCTAAATGCGGAAAGAACTATCAGAAGAATGCATATTATGAGGGTAATATCTCTCTTAATTCTGTCAATCTTGGAATAGCCATTCCGGAAGCATTTAATAATCTGCAGATCGGATGTTCCTGGGGCGCAAAGACTGTAGATGTTCTTGCAGCAAGGTCAAGATTTGATGGTTTTGTCGGAGCGAATGGGAACGCTATTGTCGAGGCCGATAAGATTGCAGAAGACAATGATCTGATTTCAGAATATGCGAAAGCCT
>Ga0256405_10003374_pt1 | contig 33036 bp, 31 predicted proteins | sample RumenRJG_02DNA_FD_189096 | JGI IMG/M metagenome (GOLD analysis project Ga0256405, IMG submission 189096) | Bovine rumen microbial communities from Lethbridge, Alberta, Canada - RJG_02 | ecosystem: Host-associated > Mammals > Digestive system > Stomach > Rumen | place: Canada: Alberta...
AAAAACCAAAGCCCGCCTGCTCGATCCCGTCACGAAGATGGGAAGAGAGATTCTGGATGCGCTCGGAGTGGATGCTCCGGTGCCCGGATGAATGGTATGTATGGGGTAATTTGGAGGGGAGGTTAGGAAATATGCAGCGGATATGCGGGATAAAACACTGCTGTTGAACAAGGCACTATCTGGATAAAGCCCAGTAAAATTCGGAGTGTTGCACAAGAATTCATCTGAGAATTCGTGAAATCAAACAAAGTTTTCGAGGAAGAACCAAATTGAATACGGCATACGGGCCGGTAATTTTGAGATCGGGAAGATCTTAAGGTTACCGGCCTTTTTTTGTTTGCAAAAAAGAAGGGAGAAGACGTTGAACATCGTAAAACTTACCGACTGGGCATTGCGGCTGGATTACCCGCCCTGGACGGCCTCAAAAGGGCGTGGGAAACAGCGGTTCCGCAGAATACTCACACCGCTCGATATATCGTGCCGTTGTTGCCCATACCGCTACAATGAATGCCATATGTCCAGATACAAATTCTTTGGTCGAGTTTACCCGAAAGTGATGCCAAAGAGGTGTGTTTTGGAAGATCTGTGCGTAGGAGATGGCGAGATACTCCGAACGCGATGCGAAAGGAGACTGAGGACGAGGGGGGAAAGACTCATGCAGTACAGGAATGCATACCACGGGGAGAGATTTCGGAAGATTCTGGAATCCGGGAAGTGGGAAGACAGAACCATGCTTGCGGCAATGTTTCTTCTGACGGCGGATGGGGAACTGTGGCGGAGGGCACAGTCCCGAATAACCGATATGGTGGTCCGATTCCACGAGGTGAGGCTTGCCGGGATATCCGAAAGAGGGTACACGCTGTTCTGCGGCGCAAAAGACCTGTACTTCGGAACAAAATCTCTTTGCATCACCGATCTGTCCGACACGGCTATCGTGGATTCGGAAGCATTTGACCTCATCATAACCGCCATGGCAATCAAACGATACGGGACGGGAGTCCTGAGAAAAGGAGAAAACAAGTATGATTCAGACAATCGTTCAGAGCAACAAGACCGGGCAGACAGCGGTTACAGATCTGCCCCAGAGCCGTATGAACATGGCGGGAATGCTCGCGTCCATCGGGATCCGGCAGCCTGCCTATGAGATCCCCTGCCATGACGACGAGGAAGGAGGGATCCAGGTGAAATTCAGCGGGAGGGACCGCTTCGACGCACAGGTCGTTGCGGCAATCAAAGAGACCGATACGCTCTCCTCCGTCAACGCGGTCTGCGAAATGTTCTGCTCCCTGCCCTATGAACGTCAGCAGGAGCTTCGGGCGGACATCGAGGAAAACGGCCTTGTCTCGCTGAAAGTATTCGCAGAAAAAATGACGCATCTTGACCAGTCGGACGTGAGCGTAAGCTACTACTGCCCGCTGACCGCCGACCTGTACGAGCGGGACGAATGGGGGGATATGTCAGATGATCCGCTCGAACTTGACGGCGGCTCTATCAGCGGATATGAGCAGCGGATCCGTGAGGCTTTGATGCGGGAGCAGGACGGTGACGACATGGCGTCGTACTTCGACGAAGACAATGCCGCCGTATCGAAACTCCGGGCCGTCGAATGGGATGTGGAAAGCGTCGGCGGAGTCCTGTACGGCAAAATCACCGCCCATCTGACCGCTCTCTTCACCGATGAAGAAGAAGCTGTATTCCTTGACTGGGTATCCGGGCAGAACTCGGACGGCCTTGGCGAAGGCTTTGAACAGCGGGCGATCCGCACCGGGGACGGCGAGATGTACGTCCACCTCTGGACCCCGGATGACAGCTGGTTTCTCTGCCGGGAGGATCAGCTTGACGAGCATATCAACCACAACTATGGAATGGGAGGCATGACCTGATGAACGTATTTGAAGAATTCCTTAGAGAACTTTTCAACGGCGAACCGATGATCCGGGAGGCGAATATATGCGGAAGGTCGGTGATTGGCAAAGTGGACGATCAGATCATCGTGAAGATCGTCCTCGTTTCCACTGAAAGAAGCAAGGCAATCGACGCGATCCTCGTCGTGAAACGGGAGGGGCCTCTCGGAAAAAAAGATCAGGCGTCAGTTGGGCTGACGGATAAAACAGGAAAGGCAGGACAACAGACATGAACAAAGACAATCTGGCGATAAAGGCGATGATCGGGTCATTCGACGATACGGAGCTGGAAGGGATCGAGCCGCTGAAGGAGGGGGAGGATTTATTCTTCCCGGCCATCGAGTGCGTAAAGCGGCTCGGGTATCACAATCCTCGGGACGCGATCCGGCGTCACTGTAAGCGGGAGGCAAAGACGGATGACGAGATCGTTATCACCGGGAAGCGGAAAGACGGGAGCGACGCGGTGCAGGTGATACATCACAAGTATATATGCGAAGCGGACTTCTATCGGCTGCTGTTCCATTCCCGGACGCCCATCGGAATGAGGTTCGCTGACTGGCTGATGGATGAAGTATTGCCGTCGATCCGGGCGCACGGATACTATTTCAGCCGAAGATTTACGCGTGTGACACAGGAATATGTTGACATGATGGACAGCAAGGAGCGATACAGTGCCGAGGAACAGGAGAGGATCCACCGGGAGTTTTTCGGGGAGGTCGGGAAAATGGCGGAGCGGATCAAGGGAGGGAATACCCCCACGTCGTGAAACGGTATAGGGTGGAGTCCCCCGGAAAGACGAACCTTCCGGGGGATTTTGCTTTGATAGTCAGTTGTAAATTAATTCCGCGAGTACGTTTTCCTCCGCTTGCACATGGCAGGTATTCATAAGCCCGACCCATTTCATAGGATCGGCGGACTTCAGATTTTCTGTGACGCCTGCGTCTTTCATGAGGGTGGGGAGAATTTCATCGATACGCCGGTTTGCGGCGGCCTCAATTTCCAGCAGATGCGGGAACAGGGATTCCGATAAGACCAGCTTGTTGTACAGAAACGGCCTGTGCTCTTCGAGAAATTGTTTCCGCATTCGTCCGTATTTACCGATGGACGGGGTTTTGCGTAACTTGATGTCGGGGATGAAATAGTCGCCGCAGGGAATATAATCGATCATGGCGCGCTCCTTTCTGTCAGGTGGCGAGGGCATTGTAACATATCCCCGCCCGGAGCGCAAGGATGGGTATATTCTGATCGCCTTGAAATAGAACTTTTTCGAATTATAAATGATCGTTTGTGCCATTAAACTGTTTGGCAGTTTGATCTTCTAAGAAAAGTAGATGTTTATAATTGGAAGGGAACATCCTTGGCGCATAGTACAACATTTCAGAGAAAAAGTGTTCATATTGAGCTATTTTCCCTGCAACAGTTCGTTTTTGAGCTGCTTCACGTCCGCACTTTTCGTAAGCTCTGTCAATGAACGCATATTCAATATCTTCTAAATCAAAATAATAATCTCTTTTCATTTTTCTGGATTTGATTTTGAAGGAAACGCCTCGCTTTTCAAGGAGCTTGAAATCACGCATAACAGTTCCGATTTCAGATGTCATTCCATAAAACGAAGCAGGTGAATCACAATATTGAAGGTTACGGTCAAGAGAATGGATTTTTGCAACAATAGCTTCTGCATCACTAAAGGTGAATTTAGAAGGATTTGCTTTTTTGATCATTTGTTAACCTCCATAGAACAAAAGAAAACGAATACAAGCATAAGCGATGCATAGAATGGTGATAATGACTTTGAATATTGGATGAAGTTTTTTGTGGCGATTCCAAAGTGAAAATATAGCAATTACAGGAACCATCACGATAAGTACAATAAGTGCAGGGGCATTATCAAAGATGCGTTTGAAAAAAGACGCGATCCGGCCATATCGATATCCGTATATTTCACCTTTTGCGATTGATATATCTCTTGGTAATTGAAAGTGGTATGTGGTATCTGAAGAAGCAACACTGTTTGTGTTTTCGTTGTCCATTTTTGCATCTCCTATAATTATTACGTTAAGAAAAGCACTAAGCGGAAGACAACTGTTGTTTTTGTTCTACATGACTCAATTTAACATGGACATGGTTGGAGAAAGATTTCTGAGAACAGTCAACAGACATAAATCCATTAACCATTATACCATACCCTTTATTATTTTTCAATCTTTTGCCCATGATTTTTACACCAAGGAGGAAAATATAAATGCCCACAAAAGCCATAGATCCCACCACGTCCCCCAGACTTTCCAAGGAACTCCAGACCCTACTGGACGAGTACCGCGCCCTCCGAGAGGAAATGGAAGCGCACGAAGCCGAGCTATCCCGGTTACAGGCACGCCAGTACGCCATCAAAGGTGAGATTGCCGCTCTGGAAATCCCGCCGCTGAAAGCGGAAATGGAGGCAAATAACGAAGAGATCGCGCACCTCGAGGAACGAAAACGGTATTATGAGACCGATCTGAAAATCCGGGAGGCTCAGAAAAAGGAGCTTCTCCGGAAACAGCGGAACCGCCGGATCTTCACGCGGGGTGGGATGCTGGAATCATTTTTGCAGGATCCGCTCATTATGACGGACGAGGAGGTGCACGATTTCCTGTTGGAAGTGTTCCGGATGCCGGAAGTGGACACTTTACTGCGCAAAGTATTGGAGCGATGCCGTGAGAATTTTGAAAATGTCTCAGAAGAGGACTCCGAAACTGAGCCGGAATAAGGGACCCTTTGTTAAAGGGCGCAATTATACACCGTAAACGGTGTAATTGCGCTCTGCGAGGCTTTTGTGACCTTCGGTCAGTCATTGGATTTGCACACGGTGCAAATCACAGGGCAAGCCCTGCGCCGATAAATCGGCTACCCGGACACTCTTTTCAAAAAAGAGTTCGAGAAAAAGAGGAGGCGAGAAAAATATCCTGTCCGCATTTTGAAATCAAAATCCGTCAGCGGAGCAAAGGACAACCCGCTGTGGCCGGTGCCGCGTACCAGAGCGGTGAGAGATTGTACTCCGAGTTTGACCATCGGACAAAAAACTATGCGTATAAAAGCTCGGAGGTGATGGCGAAGGGAATCCTGCTCCCTGCGAATGCACCGAGGGCGTATGAAAACCGTGAGGTTCTCTGGAATGCTGTGGAGAAATCCGAGAAGCAATGGAATGCGCAGCTATGCCGCAGTATCATCATGGCGATCCCGCGGGAACTTCCGAGAACCGAATATGAAAAACTGATCCGCGATTATTGTCAGGAGCAATTCGTCTCCAAAGGCATGGTCGCGGATTTTGCTATTCATGACAAGGGGGACGGAAATCCTCATGCGCATATCATGCTGACCATGCGGGCGTTCGATGAACACGGAAAGTTTCTTCCGAAGGCTCGGAAGGTTTATGATTTGGATGAAGACGGGCAACGGATCAAACTTCCGTCCGGCGAATGGAAAAGCCATAAGGAAAACACGGTCGATTGGAACGACCGCGGGAAGGCGGAAGTCTGGCGTACCGCGTGGGCGGAAATTTGTAACCGGTATCTGGAACGCGCCGGGAGCGAGGAACGGCTCGACCTTCGATCCTACGAAAGACAGGGAAGGGACGAATTACCGACGATTCATCTCGGTCCGGCAGTCGCACACCTCGAAAAGAAAGGCGTCCGCACGGAGATCGGCGATTATAACCGGCAGATTAAAACGCATAACACATGGCTGAAAAAGCTGAGGCAGGTCGTATCCGAAATCGGCGCATGGTTGAGGCGATTTCATGAGGCGGCGGAATTGTTCCGGGAGGAAATGAAACCGCAGCCGACGATCATGGATTACCTCAACGCCTACTCCGATATGCGGAAGGCGGGGCGGATCGATTGGTCAGCCGGAGCGAAACGGAAGGCGTCGATCAAGGCTTTACAATCGAAGGCTGACGTTTTCGCATGGATGGAGCGGAACAAAATCTTCACCCTTGCTGATTTGGACCGCGCCGTTTCCGAATGTCAGGCGGACTTTGACCGGATTTCCGAGAACCGCCGCACGGTAAAAAAGATCGAGACGGGGCTGAAATATATCGACACGGCGATCCGTTTGAAACCCGTTGCTGATAAAGCGAAGTCCGGGTTCAAGCTGTTGCGGGAGCGGTACGCCGAAGAACACGCCGATGAGGTCGCGGAATATAATAAGGCCGTCCGGTATCTGAAGGCAAATCAGATGAATCCGGGCGACCGTGAAATTTATTCCGGGCGTCGTAATGCTCTTCTGAAAGAAATTGCACAGATCGAAGAGAAGCTCCGCGCTGCAAACCTTGATCCGGAGATCATTCGGACGATACGGTATCGGGTCGAAAAGGTGACGGAAGCCGGAGGGATTCCGGAGAAGAAGGAAAGCGTGCTCGGAAAGCTCGAACGGTATAAAGCGGAAGCCGAAGCGAAGCAGCAGCAGGGGGTGGGGAGGAAGAAACCTTCACTTGAATGACAAGCAATATGTATTTTTTACGCGAGAGACGTGAAATCTTATCTGCAATTCACCTGGTTTTTTCTACAATAAATTCTCGGATGGATCAGCATCTGCTGTCTCATCTTCAGAATCAGTGCTCTCATTTTGTTCGATTTCGGACAGATATGCTTTCTTTGCATCATCGGAGATTCTCTGCAATTCTTCAATTTTTGCTTTCTTTTCATTCATTCGCTTAGAATGCCGATCTTTCAATTTGTTATAACTCCATTTTACGCCTTTAACAAACAACATCACGCCAACGACTACTAAAGCCCCTTCTGCGAACCCCTTTTCTTCTCCTTCTCCGAGCCCTTCTTGACGACCAATTTCTCGATTTGCTTCTGCAATTTGATTAAGGAATTTTTCGGGTCCGCCATTCTTTGCTGCATCTCTTACCATGTTTGAATAAGGTTCGATATTTTTCTTGTTGGGCATATATCCTCCTTGTATTTCGAATAAATTGATATCCAACCTGGTCATCAATCTTCAGTTAGGTCACCACCACGGCAGAAATCAGCCAGTTCAAAGTCTGTCGTCGGTCCTTTTTTCTTCGGCTTTGTGAAGATTTCGTCTTCCCATTTTACTACTCCATCAATTATCCTTACAGAGTTCCCACATTTTGGACATGTGTACCATGCCCATCCATCAAACTCTGTCATTTTAGCGCCACAAGTTTTACATTTTGGATATTTCCTCATTGTTTGTGCCTCCTGATAATCAGTAAAGATTTCATTAACATCTGTGTTATTGCCACCAACGGGATCTGGGAGTTGGCTCTCACTTTCTGCGGAATCATCTTCCATAGATTCAAGGTTAAGTTTTGAAAAGTGATAGCCGAGTATTGCTGCCGCGCCAGTCAATAAAATAATCGGACCGTACTTATTTACGAACGGTTTGCCTTTCTTCTCCCAGAAGTCCTTCGTCTTTTCTTTGAAATCCTCCCATCGAGTCTGCTTGTTCTCGTCACTCATGCAGTTGCCGCCTTCCACTTCTGTCATTTTGATATGCTTGATGCTTATCGTTCTGTTTTTGAGCACTTTTTGGCTACACAATTCTTGATATTTCTCGAATCACGTGTCCGCCATGCACAAGAAGTATTGACGCTACTGTCGGTCTCATTTTGTGCAGAAGCGGTTAACTCCATCATTCTTTGGGCATACGTAACCCCGTCAATTTCCTCGTCAGCATATTGCCGCATTAACTTGTCAATTCTTTCTTTTAGTTCTTTTCTGGTCATCTGTCTTTCTCCTTCCGCTCTGGTAATCCTCAGTGGACTCATAGATGTTCGATGACGAGATGCTGTTTTTATGACCGCATTCCGTGCATTTCCAAATGTAGTGGTGGTCATCAAAGCCTTCCTGAGAATTCAGATAAGCTCCGCAACGGTCGCACCGCCAGTCGATGTCAGGGAATCTTTCACTCATTTTATTATCCTCCATGTTTGTTGTGGGTTTTTAGCACGTCATTCAGTAAATTTACATTTCAGTAGTGGATCTGTGATTTACTGATGACTGAGTTCTTGTCGTTGTGGATATACTCTTCATTTTTGTGGATTAATTATTTCACTTCGTATTCTGAAACCGAGCTTAGGAATTTCAGGGAGACTTGCTCACACTTCCCGGCGTTTCCGAGTTTCTCGATCAATCCCGTCTCGCCATCCGTTTCGAGAACTCTGAATCTTTCGCTGACCCGAAAAGGAACGCCTTCGTCGCTTCTGCTGTCCTGCGTCACGTTATACACTGCCTTGGCAAGCGTCTCCCGTTCCAACTCTTCTAAACGATGCTTCTCTTCCTGAATAAACCCACATGAACAACCCGCATAAGACTTTAGATCGAACGGTCTGAAGGACGCCGGGTAATCATATCTGGTTTTATTCAGTAGCGCGATCGTGCTTTCGACTGGATAACCAAGTATCAGCCCGTTCATAACGAAGTCTTCTTTTTTATACGGGAAAGGCACATGGAAATGGGAGTCTGAATAATCATTGAAATACGCCATATCGTGCTTTGAAAGCGCAAAAATCATGTTCCAATCCAAACCTCCAAATCCGTGCATCTCGTAGATATGTCGGATCTTTTCCATGTCGAAAAGCGTATCGATCGCGCCCTTAGTATAAATGTAGTAACTGATCTCTCCCCACATGCTGCAACCACAGAAATCAGGAAGATTTCGCTTGAATCTTTTCCCTTTTTTGGTGTGAACGGGAATGCGCAACCCCAATGCTGCTGTTTTCAGCCACTTCTGTACGGCGGTGCTCAGATAGTGATCGTCCACTGGAGGATGAAAGCATTTGCTACAGAAAAACAGGTTGTACCAGCTCAAATACGGGGATATATACTCCTCGCCGATATTCTTATATTCAACGCGGTGGCACAGGGTGCGGACAGGGGAGGAATAGTCGCGGACGAATCGGGATCTTTTTCCGACCTGATACAGATTGATCTCGATACGGTCCTCGAATTCGGCCCGTTCCACGTCATAAACAAATCGCTCTCGATCGCTTTTGTAATTCGCGTGACAGATCAATTCTTTCGACATAAACTCTCCAATTAGATTGTAATAATCTTTTCAAAACAGGATGAAAAAGCTGGAAAATCAAGCAAGACCGCAGGGACGCCGGTCACTATGGGATACAAAGTGACCGACGTCCATACTCATTATCAGTATGATTATCTCAGATGGCTCTTCAGCCATGAGGGGAAGCTTTTGTCGTTTACGTCGAGCGTATCGTCCAAGGATTCCTCGGTTTCCCAAGTGTTTTCATCGCCGTCGAAAAACTTGAATCGATGACATTTGTACTTGTAAACGGTGTTTCCCTCCTGCCGATATTCATACCAGTAATAGTTCTGCTTGCCGTACCCCGAGTATTCCTGCGTTTTGTAGATCGTCATAAAATCTTCCTTTGATTTGAGAATGAAAGATCTCTTCCACTCACAATGATTAATCGGTTCCCTTGTGCGGATAGTTTATTTCGTGAGGCGCTTAATAATCGTACTCAGAAGATCTGAATCGTTTTTGGGCATATCGTCGTCTTCGAACTCGCCCAAGTATGTTACGTCGTGGTATTTCTGACCGTCATATTCATATCCGGTATAGGGGTAACCTTTCTGGGTCTCACCCTGATAGGGCTTGAATTCAGCCTGTGCCTCTTCGCGAGAGTACTGGCTCGAATCGAACCAAACTCCTTCTTTCTCGCTGTTCCAGCCAAGTTTCGTTGCCTTAAAAACGTGTCTCATTCTACATACCTCCTTATTATTTAGAGAAATCTGTTTTTTGCTGCCGGTCAGAAGAACAATCAGGTCATCTATCGCACCCGGCAGACATCAAGTGGAGAAACAATGCAAGGGGTCATGAGGATTAAGGTCACTCCAGTTCATTGCTTAGTTCATCTGAAGATGCCTCTCTTCTGAATAGCGTCATCTTTTGTCGGTGACCGGACTATGTTCCTACCCCCGTGTTTCGACGGCGTTGTCGCTTTGCTCGGTTTTCTTAAGACGTCGCAAAGTCATATCCTCATCCGGACGACTATTCTGTTTTCAATGAACTCAGGTCGCCGTTTATGGTACTTGGCTGCATCGCAGCAAGTCCAACTCCACATACTGATTTATGAGAATTTCATCATTATCCGGGTCGGAACACCGCAAGCCCCTTGGGTGGAGACCAGTATCTTGTTGATGACTATATCATACCATATGCCGGTCCATCTTTCGATGACAATAAGTGCAGATTATCCGCACCATTTCCTCAAAGAATGCAAAATCTTTCGGCAATGATCCTGCCTGTCGATTCATGATGCGAGGGAGGAAAAACTCAAACTTCTCTTCCGGGCAGGGCAGAAGGCTATTTATATTATACACCTTCCAAAATCACATGTCGTCCACAGATTGTGAACTTATTCAAGGAGAGAATCATAGTCATTTTCTAAAAATCGGAGTGCATACATATTCTCTACAGAGACAAACGAGTTCATCATCTCAACACCGATCCGTCGATTAAACTCCCATCCCAAATCATTATCTACCAGATTCCACACATATCGCAATGCCAAGTAATAATCCGCCAAATCGGACCAATCGTGCGATTTTTTGACTAAAGTCAGCATCTCACAAATCGGATCATACATTTCATTCTCGGAAGTTTCTTTGTGATTCTCATTTGCGTCCCAGGAGAATGATGAATCCAGATCGGTAAGTATTCTGTTAAACTTTTCGTCCTTTGAAATAATCTGACTAAGAACGGCAGTTCTGTTCTTTAGAAGTTCAGGTACGGTTTGAGTGTATGCCATCAACAGAAAACATAAAGCGACGATATTAGCTGCAGATTCCGCTTCCATCTCATCGTCTTGTATTGCTTCCAGATAATTATCAAAGCAAACTTCCATTTTGCTTATCCAATCCAGACTGAAATGGCATAATTCTTCATATAACACTTCATGGGCTTGATGAGCTATTTGGAAACTTGGATTCTCAGCCGCTTTTTCAGATGAAACAATTGGGAGAATAAAGTTGATATATTTTCAACGACATTCTTGTCGATTGTTATCCTATCAATATCTGAAAAATCTTCATACAAGAGTTCTTCGACAGACACCATGTAGTGCTTAGCAATCGCTCTCAGAGTCTCTTTGTTTGGTTCTCGTTTGTCGTTCTCATAATATGAAACGGCGTTTTTTTCGACATGAATAATCTCACCCAATTGCTCCTGTGTTTCTCTATATGCTTTTCGCAAACTTCTGATGTTTGCGCCGAGCCGATTTATGTTCTTCATAATCCTCTCCTGTCATCTTTCAGTTGAAATCCCGACCGTTGATTGAACTTACCTGCTTCTTCCTTTTTCTTTGTGGGGACCAGCGAGACACTGATAATATTCTGGAACTCCGGATGATCCTGGATTTTTTCGGCCAACAGAATGAGACGGATTCTTTCCTTTACAGTCATGGATCAAGTTCACCCTTTCCTATCTTGATTTCTGATGCTATTATACGATAAAACTTCTGTGTCATCCACCTCAAAGAGCGCGAAATAGGAAGGTAAAAAACCACAAAAAAAGAAAAAACACTGAGATGCCGGACAGCTCTCAGTGCCTTTTAGATACCAGAATAATACAACTATTCCCCTTTTCTCGCTTTTGCTCTTGTGTATGCGTCCATGTCAATTTCCCCAGACGATAACTTTTGCTCAGACCATAATTGCAGAGTTTCGACAGTTATCGCTATCTTTTCAAGATCGTCCTGAATCTGTATGAAGTCCTCAATTTCATCTTCGTCAATTGCACCATCCACAGTTATTTCGATCAGTCTTTCTTGGCGCTTTTTTACCGTGTTAAGTGAGGACAGCATCTCAAGGACAATCTGCGAAAGATCTTTTATCTTTATCTCCGGTACATATTGTTTGCCGATGGCACATTCATTTGCACAATAGAAATTGCATAGATGAGGAGCGTGATATTTTTGCGCCATAAGTAGAACTTCGTCGGGATGTGCGGTATATTTTCCGCTTTCTATACGTTCTATTCGTTCGGGAGGAATTACTACAAGCAATTCGCTCGCCTTTTCTCGACTAAGCCCAAGTTCTTCTCTTTTGAGTTGGTATACAGTTTTGTTTTCCTTAACTGAAGATCGTGGCATTGGGCGTCTCCTTTTTATTCGTGATTTGTCGAGCGAAGTCGTTCTTGATGCGAACCTAAAGATTTCGCAACGTTTCCAACATTTTTCTGTATTATACCTCACCCGAGGACAAAAATCAATGAAGGTTATGAAAATCTTTTTCTGTTGGTGGAGGAGGATTATTCTTCCGTTTCAATACAGCAACTCTGCCGGGAGTTAATCTTGGTAGATCATATGGAGGTGCAATTTGATCAAGTTCTTCGACACTTCGTGAAAATAGCCTTTTCAAGGCCGTTGTGGCACAAATGCAGAGCAAAAATCATCTATCTTGGAGGAACATTTTGGTAAACAAAGAAATCAATCCTGATACGATTTTCACGCTTCAAAGGGCGATTGACGGACGGCTCTATACGGTCATCGGTCATTTTGCCCAAGAAGCGCATGAAACACCCACCGAAAAGCTCATCGGAATCGTCAAAAGTGACATACAAAATGAGCTGTTCATGAAAAATTCAAAATTGAAACGTCAATAAGTCCTTGACAATTTGTTTCAGGATCAGTATTGAAATATTTTTCAACCATTTTCCGCTCCTCTTTGTGATGTAATTATATATTCTCGTTCAAACATATAATCACGACGCTCATGTCATCTTCCGAACCAGCCTCAATTGCCCTCTTGATGATCTCCTCGCATTTCTCCTTATACGAACCGCTCCTCTCAATGATTTCTTCTAAAGTGTCCACGTCCACATATTCGTGTATTCCATCAGAAGTCAAAAGCGCAAGTGTAAACTGCTGGCAGTCTGCTAAGTATAGCTTTGACAGTAATGCAGGGTTGTTTCCGCCAAAACAATTCGTTATCTCGCTCCTATTACACTTGTCAGCTGCTTCAAACTGGCCGCTGCTAATCAGCCAGTTATAGGTAGTATGATCAGGAGTGATCTGTTTCAGATACTTTCCCTGCCTGATATAAGCTCGCGTGTTCCCAATGTGAACCAGTTTGAAATTGCCATTTTCCGTGAAGAATCCCGTTAAGGTTGTGGCCATACCGGAAACCGCTTCATTTTCGGACGATGAAGCAATCAGGTCATCATTTATCTTTCGTATATAGTTTTCAAGATCCTTGCTTGGAGAATCCAACCATGCTGACAAAGCGTTGAGGACAAAACGGGAAGCCTGAGCTCCGCCGCGATTCCCGCCGACACCGTCAGCAACGCAGATGAAGCCGATATCCGGTACCGGAACCGCTTCAGTGGTTTCAGACAATATCTGTGTTCCCACAAGAACGGAGTCTTCACTGATGCTGTGGCGTTTTCCGGCGTGAGTAGAGACGTAAACCATCAAATCACCTCATGGGAACAACTGAGAGCATAGGGTATATTTTCAGCATCAATATCTTTCAGCGTTATCCTGGAATTCCCCTTTATCTCTTCGTCGAACAGGTATCGTGCCAAGGGATTGATCAGCAAGCTCTCAACGATGTTTCCTATGCCGCGCCCTCCGTTTGCCAGATTGCCGAGAGATTTGGAAATCAGAACCGACATAGCCTTATCCGTTATTACCAGCTCAATGCCCTTTTCTGTAGAAAGGTTTTTCACGATCCTCGCAACCTGGGCCTCAAGGATTTGCTTGGCCACATCTTGGCGGATGAAGTCAAAGACAACAATATTCTCGCCGATACGGTTCAGTATTTCGGGCCTGCCAAGATCCAGCTTAAAGTAATCCTCAATTGCTTGTCTGACCTTCTTCTGGACTTCCGGATATTCCATCTCCGGTGTTACATTTGGTTCTCTTGCGCCAAACTCATTCCTCGTATAGATGCCGAGATTGCTTGTGAAGATGATAATACATTCAGAAAAATAAACGGTGTTTCCCTGGCCGTCCGTCATACGGCCATCTTCCAGAATTTGAAGGAACTGATCAAAGATTGATGGGTGTGCTTTCTCTATTTCATCGAACAGGAGAATGGAAAACGGGTTCTCCCGAACAGCATTGGTCAATTGGCCGCCTGCTTCATATCCCACATAGCCGGGAGGCGCGCCGAGCAGCTTCTGATCGCTGTGGCTTTGGCTGTATTCGCTCATGTCGAAGCGTATGCATCGGCTTTCATCGCCAAACAGCTTTTCAGCCAGCGTCTTTGCCGTCTCTGTTTTTCCGGTGCCCGTCGGTCCGGCAAAGAAGAGTATGCCTTTCGGCTTCCCGTGAGAAGAGCTCTGGAGTCCCACCATTCCAGTTACAGCTCTCTTAACCACATCCAATGTTTTGATTATGGCAAAATCCTGCCCTTTGACTCTCTTCTGGAAATCCTCTTTGGCGTTTTTCAGTTCATTCACATCAAGGCTGTCCCAAGGGTTTTCCTTGATCCCGTATCTGTACAGGTCAATAACGGAGGACATCTGACGAATTCTTGTTTTCTCATTCTTGCACAGCCTTCTCAGTCCGTTGATCTCCGTGAAACTGAACCCTTCCGTCAATCCAATAAACCGATCCTGAACTTTTTCAAGTTCGTCGGGATGCGCTTCAAAATAGGGATAGTCTTCATCAAAGACATCTGCTGCGAAGAAACTGGCGAAGTTATCACCTTTGATCAGCTGATCGCGCTCTTCTTTCGAGGGAGTACTAAGGCTTATCGTTTTGACATTCGGATTGTCCAGATAAAACCATGCCGGGACGTCGTTAACCTTGTTTACGATCATAATCACCAGATTTTTGAGCGTCTCGCCCGGTGTTCTGACGTCTTTGCCTTCCATCGAGGCAAGAAGCAGATTTGTGAAACTGTCAACCTCGGACTGGTCCAGGTTGTCCGGCGATGTAATATAGCGGGAGGCAAGGTTCATGACAATGGCTACGGGCTGTTTATTCTGGCTGACAGCGGTTCTTACAAGCGCAGTCGCGGCATTGGCTTTACCCTTAAAGTCGCTTCGGATATAGCTGCCCTCCAGCTTTGCGTGGGTCAACTCAGCGAATGCCTGAATGTGACCGTCCTCACATGAATTGTAAAAACCCTGCATGCTGTCAAAGAAGACAATTGTTTTATACCCGAGATCGGTAAAGTAGTAGTGCAGATACTCGGGAAGCCGGAGGATGCTTCCTTTTGGGGTACTTCCTTCCACCGGATACTGGTAGACATCGAGGACATTGCCTTCAACAATTATCAAGGGCTTGATCCGGCAGAAAATACTTAGTTCTCGGTGCCATTTTGAAATATAGTTATTCATGATATCCTCTTTTATAATTCTTCTGATATTGTCATGCTATTTCCGAGCTCATAACGATTTGAATTGCCGTCCATCAAAGTAGACCAAAGCAATAAACAGCAAACAGATGTCAATTCAATATTGCGCTAATGATGATTGAGCCTGATTCAGACTTCAACCCAAGTCATTTTGCGCCATGCCTTGATAATATCAAAATCTCCATTGGTATCAAGCGATGAGAGGGATGCAGTAATATTTAATATTTTTGCTGAAAAATGAAATTGGAATGTTTCATCTGGAATAATGTCAAATCCACACTCAAAAACAATAGGAAGCCTCGTGAGGAAAATTTCGTTAGCATTTTTGGATAACGCACAGGAACACACATCGGTATCCAAATTTGAGGGATTCTCCTCATCTACTAAAAAATTTTTGCCATCCTTTACAAGTCTAAGAATTGGGGCTATGGTAAAATATTTGTGCTTTTTTATAATATTTCGCATCTCCTCTGACAACACATCAAATGAAACCCTGCAATCATCAAAAGTTATATTTACTATGTTTGGGTCAATGTGCAATTCGGTTTTACCTTCATCATTAACATATCCATATAAACAATGGAGCACTAACGCCGTATAAGGAGCAGAAGTGATCTTTCTTCTTTCTTCTTCATCTCTGTCATCTGAATCTATTGCTGACACAACTAATCGCTCGAATAATTCAAACCCCTCTCTATCTATCGATCCAATATTTACATATTTTGATAGAATCTCTGTAGCTCTGTTCAATGTTTCCATCTCTTCATTGGTTAATTGCATATCAATAAACTCCTAAAAAGTAGGATGATGTATTCCAACAGATACGATTCCATCTGCTGTCGTAAAATTCTGAATCCGGTTTTGTGTCTCAGCCATATATCGTTGATATTGTTTATCGTATTTTGTATTCAAGACATGAATCTTCTGATTTGAAGATCCGCGGAGGAGAGAACCATCATTCTGTTCTTCTATATATGGCCCGTCTATCAACACAGCAATGGAGTTTAAGGCTATCTTTGTTGCCTGATCGTCTCTGGCTTGCAGCTCTTCCAAACGGTATCCTGTGTAAACAAGGGTATCTTCGGAGATCGGCTTTATCAAGCTGAGAAGGGAAGCGAGATCTTCCGGTTGATCCATCGGCTCACCTCCGGAAATAGTAAACCCGTCAACTTGGTGTGAAGATGATATTTTTTGAATTAGCGAGAATACTTCATCAGGTGTGATCTCGTATTCGGGACGTTTCGCCCAAAGCTCCGGATTACTGCACCCGTTACACTTCCGGGAACACCCGCATAGCCACAGTCCTATTCTGTCCCCCGGGCCGAGCACCTTAACGGGATAAAGAATTCTGGCGATATTCATGGTTTTACCTGAAAGATGAAATATGCCGCTTTATCCTGCCGTGTTCCATCTATGACTCTGCCACCGAGACCGATCTCATCGCCATCCGCCAAAGCGGTCGGCGTATCATCGGGAATAACGGCATTATTCAGAAAGGTTTTGTTGGTATGGCTCAGATTCTCAACGAAGACCTTTCCGGCAACGACAGTAAGTCTGGCGTGCTGTCGGCTCACATAGTTTTTATCATGGAGATATTCCTTAAGTTCCGATTCCCGACCGATTACGACGAGCGGCTTATCAATCGTAACGGAATAAGCGCCGTCTGCGGATTTCAGTTCGTACGTGAATACCTTTTCGTTTGCCTTTTCAACCCGAACCGGGATAATGTCTGAAATATCTTCTCCACACAACTCACATTTTCTTGCCTGCGGAGCGTTTCGGGCACCGCATTCACAGATCCGGACAAGTTCCGTCTCCGGTATCTCTGTAAGACCTGTGCTTGAAATTGTTTCGGCCTTCTCTTCCGCAGAAGAGTCAACAACCTTTACTCCCGTCAAGTCCGCCTCACAATATCGGCATTCCAAAAGGCTTGGAAGGTTATGCTTCCCGCATTCCGGGCATATCTTATACTTTTGGAGATCCATCTTATCCCTCTCTCATTACCTTCTTTTCTGCTTGCTTACTCCGCTTTTCTGCCGCGTCCATTACAGTTACCTGAGTGGATTCCGCTATGTCGTAGTCATTGACATTGATGATAGCAGCATATTCGGCTGCAGGAGGCGACAGAGCGATTCGATTCCCGACAATGATTCCTTTGGCAAGCATACGGCGTTCAAACTCGGCGAACTCTCCGCAGAAACTCTCCATATCACGGGTTAGTATCTCCGTCTCCTCCGAAGAAGGAAGCCGATCTTCTCTTGCAAGCCCGCCAAGTTCCATTGAGATTTGACCGTCAGGAGAATAGGTGACATTTACGCCTGTCCCCTCATTGAACGTAAACAACTCATTTCTGAAGTGCTTCCCGCTCTTTTTCCGGACTTCTCTCGATCCGATCAAATCGTACCCCATGTCTACCATCACCTCGTCGACGGAATCGCGGATGTAAGCCTGTTCCTGTTGGCGGATCAGAAGCATTTCCAACCTTTCGACTTCAGCATTGATCTCTGCAGCAGCGGATTCGGAATATGGGAATTGTTTGGCTGCTTCTCCGGCCATTCTGCACAACGCATAGTAACGCTGGCATAGTTCGTTGAATTCAGCTACTTTTTTTGCTTTTGCATGTCTGAACGCTTCTATTCTACGCAACAGAGCCATGACCGTCACAGAGTGGAATGTGCGCAAATATTCGATTTTTTCGATCTTCTGAAGAGCAACAATGGACTGTTTTATCTCTGCTATTATGCTGTCAGGTAAAGATTTATCATGAAGAAGGTCGGACAGTTCTTTGTGAACAGCATCCTTTTTGTCTTGAAAACTTGTATCAGGTGTTTCATTATCAAGGTCAAATGAATAAATACCATTTAGATCTTCAACTATACTCTCCTGAATTCTCTGGATATTACGAGCATTGTCACGCCGTAAAAAGCTCAAATCCGATTCATCGGTTGTGTCGGGAGTTTCCTCTTCCAAATCATGGAGAATGCTTGCCTGGATTCTGGAAGTGTTTTTCTTATCCTGACTAAATACAGAGTCCAATTTCGCTGCAACGTCCTCTGCTTTCTTTTGCAGATATTGCAGGCGTTTCAACTGGGTTTGCTTTTCGGCAAGAGCTTCTTCTGTAATTCTGTATTTTACAGAAACTTGGGGAGTCTGAGCAGAGAGCTCTCTCTTGATTTCGGAGATTTCAGCTTCGATCTCCGTTTGAACTGCCTTTAGTTTCTCAATCTGTCCGGCACCTTCCGAGGTTCGTTTCATGAGAAGCTGTATATTCCTCATTTGCTGATCGAAATTCCCCGAGAAGGACTGAAGGCTTCGAACAATTTCCTGTATCCGGGCATAGCAGGCAAGAGATTGCTGTTCACAGCGCATCTGCCCCTGTACAATTGCTCTTGCACGGCCAGTCAGGGAATACACCGATACTTTAGGACCGCTCATGGATAATTCACCTCCCGTCATTCGTTCATGGAAGCGCGCCATTTATCGATATCTTTCTGTTTCCCGATAGCCATCAACCATGTTTCCAACTGAAAATCAAGGTTTCCATCGTAATCGACCAAACAATGACAAAGGGATTCGAATTTGTCGAATGATTCTGCCAGGACGCTTTTCATATAGGCTGCAAGTTCTCCGACTGTACGAATCTGTTCGCCGTCCAGCAGAAGCAGTTTTTGTCCTGAAAGGGTATATGCCATAAGGTAATATGTCCGCTGCATATCCGTTCCGTTGTTTATCTCCAACTCATAAGAATCCTCAATGGCTTCAGCAGCTTTCCTAAGCTTTTCGTTTTTGGGTGCTGCTATCTCAACATATCGAGACAACAATTTCTCCGAAAGGATGCTGTTATAATATGAATACTGAGATTTATCTTTATCCCAGAGCTTTTCAAGAACATCACGCCCGAAAGCGGGAAGGCTCTCATAAATCTGCCCCATCCAATAAAAGCCTTTTAGCTTGGGGTTGATCTGGTACAGCAATTTCCAGAAGATGATATCGTCTTTACCATTTTCTCTCCCGGCCTCTTCTTCGGCAGCTTGACATTTCCTCGCAATTTCTTGATTCCAGGGCCGAAAATGTGCAGTTACCTTTCCTCTGAACAACTGCTTTTTTCCTTCTTCCCAGTTCTTAGCGAAAGCTGTCACGAGTAACGTTGGATCAGTGTAATCTGTGCCAAGAAACGAATAGGGGGGCATGGTTCCTTTGCCGACATTTCCTATCCCTTCTCCGGGAATGACAAGCGGTTCACCATTAAGCCACTGGTTTACCTCATCGTAAGTCCATCTCCGATTTGGGTTGTTCTTATTGTTACGATTACTGATATCATAGTACGTCAGTGCAGATATGAAATCCTGTAACAGAGGGGACATCTCCTCCGGAAATGGAATCTTCTGAACAGATACATATTGTTCGATCTCTTCAGGCTGCATATTGGCATAGGGCGTATAGCCGCTGAATAATTCAAACAGTGTAATCCCAAAGGAATAATAATCAGATTCTTTCAGGAACAGATTTTTGAATGTTTCCGGGGCAGAATACTCCGGTGTCATTCCTGTTTTTGTCACAAGAACAGTATTGCCGTCCTCAACAATGGAGCTTATGCCAAAATCTATAATGGAAACAGTTTCACCGTCTCCATTCATCATAATATTTGACGGTTTCAGATCCTTGTGGATAATCCCGGCATCATGAATCGCGTGTAAGCCTTCGTTTATACTTGGGATGATCTTTTGGACGATTTCATCCTCTGAAAAAGTTCGGCCTTGGAGACTTCCGTTCTCATAATATGGAAGGATCTCGGCAGGATACCCATTATAGTCGCCTGTTCCATATAGCTTTGCTACAAATGGGGAGTCGATCTTCAAAAGTGCGTCAATAACCTCTTGCTTTATGGCAAATTTTCTTTTATAGATCTTTGCAACATACAGCCTTAACCCATCTGAACATAGGAATAAATCAGCCTCGCCGGATGAAACTTCAAGCTGGCTCTGAATCTTATACTTCTCACAAACGATAGTTCCCTCCGAAATAGATGCGATATCGTCTGTTTCTATATTATTCTGCCGATTGTACTCCTCCACAACTTCACTGTTTATAACAGTTGAGGCGGTATTCTGGAGAGAGGGATTTATTACTGTGCTTTTATCCATGTCCTACCTCGACGGTCACATTGTTGCATATCTGAAAGCTTACTTCACTCTTGCTTGAGGAATTCAACTTCCTTCTCCAGAAGAGCGGAAAGCGATATTAATTCTTGGTCTGTCAAAGTGATCCCTTTCCCCATTTTCGTATGATCCGGAGACCAAGGCCGTATATCGTACTTCGGTTCATTACCGTTCCAGCTTACCCTGTTCAATTCGGTATTCCAGCCACTTGACGAAGTAGAGAGAATGCCGATATGATTTATTACTTCAAACTTTAGTTCCTGATTCTTTCCCGCCATTTTTCATATCCCCTTTTCCGTTTTAGTTGTTGAACATTATTCTCCACGCTGGTTTATTCTGGGTTGCTGCTGCACCACGCTTTTCAAGCATACTTTTAACGCCATATTCTGAAATGATTGATTCAAATTCCGCTATCATTGTCGGCTCATATAATACCCACAAGATGGACGAAGCGTTCCTGTTATCAATACACTTGAACCCTTTCCTTTGTAAATCCTCTAAAATTGATCTCCCAAACATGGATATTTGGCCGGATGTTTCTGTCGGCACTCTATCATTGGCTTGTGCATCCTCACAACTGTTCTCCGTATATTGAATAAGGTGATGGTCAGTGAAGACGCTGGCAAGCGGAAAGGTCTTGATGTCTTCTGTAAATTTTACGGAGACGTATTTTCCATCCATCGATTCTATGATGCCTTTTCCATAGTATTTATGGAATACAGCTGCACCGACAAAAGCCCAATTTGGTACTTCAGCTTTTGGGTGCTCCGACGTAGCTTTTGACGGCTTTGTTACCTGCAAGGACAGCATACCGTTTTCTATAACGCCTGGGTACATCAGATCTCTTTCTGTCCGACCAAAACGGACTTTGATAATATCCTTCTCCTTCGCAATAACGACTCCCGATCCGAATCGTTCATGACGAACCTGTACTCCCGCCTTGACCCAGGATAGATCTGTATTCTGTTGTTTCTCTTTGGATTCTTTACGTCGTACTTCTTCTCGTTTTCGCGCTGCCGCTTGCTGGGCGGCTTTACGCTCATTCTCCTCTCGCCTTTTCCGTTCAGCTGCCCGAATCTCTTCCTGCCGTTTGGCTTCTTCTGCTTCGCGTTCCTGTTGCTTGCGTCGTTCTTCCTCTTCTCTTGCCAAACGAGCCTTTTCAAGTTCAAGCCGCTTTTCCTCTTCAATCCGACGCTTCTCTTCTTCGAGAGCTTTGACCTTAACATCACACTCTGCGACGGCGTTTTTGATGAACTCCAGAAGTCTTTGCCCCTCTATCTCGGGATTCTTATGCCATTCTGTCGACCATACACGATACAGATTCCAGCCCATGCCCTTTAAGATAGTACTGCGAAGGCGATCACGATCTCGTGTTGTTTTTGCAGAGGCATAAGAGTATCCATCACATTCGATACCGGCGACAAATTCCTCAATCAATTCAGAAGGATGCTGGACTGCGATATCGATTTTATAACCGGAGCATCCAACATACTGCCTGACCTTAAAACCATGCTCCTCAATAAACTGAGATATCGAGTCGACAAAGTCATCTGCTCTATTTACTTTATGTGCGGCAGAAAGAGTTGCTTCTCCATTCATTGCAAACTCAATATATGCACGCAGCATCCTGATACCATCGGATTCGGTCCTGCTGAGATCGATATCGGACGGCAGAATAGAACTTATAAGTTTAACATTGATTTTCGCTCTCGTTATTGCAACATTGAGACGCCGCTCACCGCCTTGAACGCCAAGCGGACCGAAACGCATTGCCATCGGTTTTCCATTGGCTTTTTGCTCTTTTGTCTTCGCATAGCCAACACTGAAAAAGATGGTATCGCGCTCATCTCCCTGAACAATTTCGAGGTTTTTTACAAAGAACTCATCTTCCTTTCCTTCGGTAAAGAAGTCTTCGTATTCGGGATTTTGCTCGCGGAATTTCTGAATCTCTAATGCTATAGCCTGCTGCTGCTTCTCGCTGAATGCAATGATACCAAGTGAACGGCTCGGATACTTGTCAATATGCTCTTTGACCAGCTGGACACAGCGTTGAGCTTCTACTATATTATAGTTTTTGGGAGAGGCTTCATAGTATCCGTCCGGGACATGGACGAACTCAACTCCGGTATCAGGATCACTTTCATTACTGCTCGGGAAAGTAACCAGATTATTCCGATAAATCTCCTGATTCGAGAATGCGATTAAATGTTCATGCTTGCTTCGATAATGCCAAAGAAGTGTGCGATTTGGTAAAACACTTGCTGTTTCTTCCAAAATAGAATCATAAACTTCATCATCATATCCTTCATCGTCATCGTATCCTTCACTGTTGTTGCTCGTACTTGCGGCAAAGAAATTCGTCGGCGGGAGCTGCTTGATGTCTCCGGCTATAACAACCTGTTTCGCTCTGTATATTGCGCCGACAGCGTCTTGTGGGAATATCTGGGATGCTTCGTCAAAAATAACTATATCGAACTTATAAGAGTTTGCCTCCAGGAAATAGGCCACAGAGAGCGGGGACATCATCAAACAAGGCTTCAGTGTGAGCAACAAATGGGGAATCTTCTGAAATAGTTTACGAAGGGGCATGATTTTTTTCTTCTTCCCCATCTCATGAGTCAGGATACTTAATTCCGACCCAGCCTTCATTACCCCATGCATATTCGGAAAACTGTTGATAATCCGCTCCCGAATTCTCTTTAAGGCAATTCCATACTGTTTTTTATCGAGCTTTACAAATTGCTCCGAACGATGTTCGTGAACACTTCTGCGGAATGATTGTACGGCCGGAACATCGGCAATGACTTCTGAGAGCCATTGCGAATAAAATCCACGTTCGAAAGCGGCGCAAACATCTGAAATGGAATTATTTTTCTGAACTAACGCTGTAGTGAAACTGCCAAGTCCTTTGGCATCACAATCTGCTTTGGCCTCCACATAATCCAGCCACCTGTTGAGTTCATCGAATCCATTTATACACTTATCGACCCTTTCAGACAAGCACACCAAATCAGTTGTTGCTATATTCTCTTTTTCATCGAAGTGTTCTGCGAATGCGGTGTATGGAGCAATGGCTTCATTATAAACTGATCGAAGTCCATCCAGCATTTTCTGAGCTTCGAGACGTAAATCTTCGCTATCACATATAATACCAAGAAAATCTTGTGATACCGATATTCTCGGCGTGTTTATATATTCAGAAACAGTAACGATATCTGTCTCAATCTTATTCCAATCTGTATCAATTCCCTGATATCTGTCACCAAGCTGAAGTGCTAAATCAGTCTCTTGACTTAGAATGTCATCCTGCATAGTTTTGGTCTGTATTGCGGCTTGCAGGAAAGAAACCGCTTGTTCCATTGATATTTCCTCTGACACCAGGTAAGGACGGATTTCAGAAGTTAGATCTGCTAATAATTGCGTTGTATGAATCCAACTGGATACTCTAACAATAAATGATTCAGAAAGAGACTCGTTTTCGCTGAAGGCAAATGGAGTCAAGGTATGAACACTTTCAGTTATTTCCGTAATGGCCTTTTCAGTGATTCTGTCAGAATCCCCTGGATTGATGCAGACTTCCGAGCATAGTATGTCAATCAGCTTTTCCGGAACAGAATCGGAGAAGCATGTCATTACTTCTTTTGCATAATGCAAACCGTCTTCGATTTCATCAAAATTGCTATCAGGACCATTATATTGGCACACATATAGCGATCTGAGTTTATCTTCATTCCCTGCGAACCAGCCTTCTTCAGCTTGAATCTGTTCGACATAGTACAGAAGCTGCTCAACCGCTTGGGCGGATATTCCTTCTGTAGAAAGGTAATATCTTTGAAGTGCAGAGATCAATTCTTGAAGAATTATGTTTTGCTCCATAAAGTCCGTCACTTGAGGGAGAACGGATTCCGCAAGCGATGTCTTCTCTACTGTGAAATCAATAAAATCTGCCCCGAGCAGCGATCTGCCGCATTTTACAATATTTTCTTCAGAAAGGATCTCACCGAGTTCCTTGATCTCTGCAGCACTCTGGATATTGGAAGCTGCCTGTTGGGCAACCAGTATTACACTCTGCGGGATATTCATATAAGGGAAAAGGTTGGCTAAGCCGGCAGCGATAGACATTCCGCTTTTTACGGCAGTCCAATCTGTATCTGCTCCGTGATAATATGAACCTGCAAATTCTTTGAGTTGTTCCTCATGATCAGAATACCAGTGTTTTTCATCATAGAGATTCTTAAGCAGTTTCAGGAAAGCAATTGCTTCTTCTTCGTCAATGTTTTTTCCTACTTCCTTGGAAAGACGGCGGATCTTCTTGATATCCTCTTTATAACCTGACGTCAGACGATGAAGGACACCCACATGCTCGGTCTTGAATCGATCAAGCATGGCAAGGGCTTCCTCCTCCATATCGAGAGCTTCACGTTCCCACTTTTCGGTAATGGAAGCCTTCAAATCCTCAATTTTCTTATATCGTTCTACAGCTTCATTAAGCAGAGGCTGCACAGCATCATTTTTCCTTGCATCAAACCAATTGGTTTCCAAATACGGGATGTCAGATATCTGCTTGATGAGCCGGGAAATAGCATAAACATCCTTCAGGGTATCACCTCGGACAAGCCCAAGCACAGAAAGCGTATGTTTATATGTGTCTGTAAGTATGATAGTTTCATTTTTGAGAGCTTGCGCGGTCTTTAGGCGAGATGCCAGTAATTTTGCTATGCAAACACTCTTTACAGAATCGCTGAATATCCACCTATTTTTCATAAGTGTTTGGCGGGTTTCTTTGAAATCGAAGCTACGAACCTCTTCAGACCATCTCTCACCAAGGTCATGACGAGCTTGAGATAGTTTGGAGGAGTGATCTTGGGCAATAACAATCAAATTCAGGGCTTCAGAGTTTTCAGCATGTGTGAACCAAATCTTTTCGACAACACGCGGACGCCGCCTCACTAAATCGAGAACTGCGCTCGCCCGAACCAGGTCCTCTAAACTATCGGATTTACTCAAACCATATGATTCAGCTATGGATTTATATTGTTCGGAAAGCAGCTTCAGATCGGATAACAGCCGAATGACTTCATCATAATTTAGCAGAGCAGTGGTGAAAGGGGTGCCGACATCACCATCTGCTGCATAACCAATGCTGTCATAGCTATTTTTTATGGCTTCTACACGAGAAATCCATTCATTGAGGGGAGCATCCAGAATGGAATTATGGAAGACAGCCTGATATCGCTGCATCGAAGCGGACAATAAAGCGTGAGAGGATGCCTCTTTTTGAACACAGTTAAGGAGAACTTGGAGTTTTGATTCATCTGTCCACCAAAACGGGAAAAGGGGCATTCTCATGGCACGATCCATGTCAGCAATGCCCAGCCCGATGCTTTCCCAAGTATGTCCAATCGAAGTTTGATATTCTCTGTTTATAGCCTCTGCTTTTTCGACCAATGTCATTAACGAATCGGATAAACCGCTCGTTTCTTGCTCAAGTTGTTGCTTGAATGTCTGCCCGGAGCTTTTTGCAGTAGTTCCATGCCATATATTTGAATCGAGGGTTCCGGGAATATTATGTAAGGCTTTTTCAAGAGCCTCCAAAGAGTATAATAATGAAGAGAGTTGTTCGCGGGAAACGGACTTGGAATTATCGAATTTGAAAGAAATCACCGACGCTTTTTCGAGCTTCGAGAGCTTCCCGAAAATCATATATACACTTTCGCCCAAAGGTTCAATTACTTTGTGCAAATCGTAGGCATATTTTGTGAGGAATTTGCGATCATGGAATAACTCTGCTAAATCATTCAGAACTCCAGGAGTTGATGTTTCTGGTTCTAAACGTAAATTTGCACCGATGCTGTCAATGATTTCCTTCTTATTGGCTTTGTGACTATGTAAAGACAGGCAAAAATCGTCAAGGTGAACTTCAGTCAGCCTTTTTAGTACCACCTCAAGAGCTGCTGCCTTCTCGGAAACGAACAATACTTTCTTTCCATCCGCTAAAGCATCTGCAATTATATTCGTAATTGTCTGGCTTTTACCGGTGCCAGGAGGGCCTTGCATAACAAAACTGACCCCGAGTTTCGATAGCAGAATTGCTTCTTCCTGGCTGGAATCGGCATCTACAACCTCATGCCATTCGTCAGGCCTGACAGCGTCAAAATCGAAATGATCCGCTTGTACAGGCAAGTCACCGAGCGCGGTTCTGTCCCCTGCCATAGCCCGGAGCACAGGATGCTTTATCATAAGATCATGGTGATCGTTGAGATCATGATACATACTGATCTTAAGGAAAGACAGAAGGCCAAGGCTGACCTCACGAGTTATCTTCCATCCGCGTTTGTCTACGATCGACTCTATCTCAGCAATATAAGCATCAAAAGACTCTTTATCCTTTAGTTCAAAGGTTGGCAGATCAATATTGTATTCGTTGTTGAAAAGGTAATCCAGCGTCGGGTTGACTTCGATTTCTTCGTCGTAACGACTCAGAGTATATGGCGCATTCAAAGATTTTAAGCCGAGCGTAACAGGCATCATGAGCAGAGGTGCCTTCATCCAAGGAGAACTCTCACGATCATGTTCCTGCCAGTATACGAACCCGAAGCAGAGATATAGAGTATTCGTACCTTGCTCTTCTTGCGCAAGTTTTGCTTTTGAGCGAAGATTCTTCAAAGTCTTCTCGCGCTCAACGATCGTTCCGGCAGTCTTGATATCGCCAACCTGAACATTCAGGGTATAGGACAGAGTCTCCATGAGCGCAATCATGGAGTAGGTCCGTATATCGGTATCTTTGTTGATAGGCTTCTGAAAAGTCAACGGTTTATCATAAAAGGCGAGTTTATTGAACAATTCAGACGCTTCAGGTTCCAGAATCCGTAAAGTAGCTCTTTTGGTCTCCTTGAAGTTGATCATTTTGTTTTTCTTGGTCGTATCAAGGAGTTCCCGCTTCCAGCGGTCGATCTTTCGTTCAAGATCTTCGTTTCCGGCCTCAGGCGAGGATATGGAAACCGTTGCCGGTATTATCATTTCGCCAAGCGGGGTGCCAGTCGCTTCTTCATGGACCTGATTGGAAACGGTCGCGGGCGTCGGCATAACGTCATCCTCTGAATAAATCGGCTGTAACATATAATTTGAACTATCTGACATGATCTTTTCTGGCTCATTGATGCTACTTGTGCCATCTGTAGCGTCTCTGTTGGAAATCATAGATGTTTGGCGTGTGTCTGTGACAAAACTCTGAGATTCATTGCTGTGATAGGGCTGTTTGACATAGTTGACAACAACTTGAATGATGTGTTTGGTCATCTCGATTGGATATACGACTTCTTCTTCGGTAACATTTTGACATGTTTTTACGATTCCAATCTTCCTTGATCGGTCTCCTACCGGTACCAGAACTTTGGTTCCGGGTTCTAACTCTCCGATATCGCTGATATAGTTATAGATCTTGTTGCTCCCATCAAAACCCACACCACAGACCCAGTATCTCTGAGAAGCGGAGCGTCCTATGCTATATTTGTCTTCTTTTTCGGCGAGTCTAATAATGCGTTTGTTTCTGTTAAGTGAATAAAGTGTATCGCCTTTGTGAGTGGAAATACAAGTCTTTACAATTCCTATTTTTACGATATCGGTTTCTCCGGCCGTAACTATGACTTCTTTCCCAAGGTCAATTTGCCCGATATTACTAATATATGAAAAAGTTCCGCTTATCCCTTCAAAAGAAATACCGCAAATCCAGATTATGTCTTGATCTGATTCAAATTCCTGCTGCAATTCAGGCTTTCGCTGCGGATCCGTTTTCTCCAAATACTTCTCGGCTACAAATTGATTGTATTCATATGCATTCCGATTGTACCATGCAAAAGCAGCAAAGCATCTTTTCGCCTGGCTTGCATCGCATTCTCTGAAACTTGACGCGCATATCGGACAGGTGTGAGCACTAAACAGTTCTGCCTCTTGATCCGGTGAGAAAGCAACAGAAAGGATCTGACGGCTGATCCTGCCGCATTTGGGGCAGAGAACAATCGCAGCTTTTGAGCCATATTCACATTTCAAAAGCACCATTTTGTCCATTTTGTTTTTCCTTCAAACCTTGTAGTAATCTTAAGGAGAGATAACTGAATAGCTCTTGGGATACGAATCGTTTGAAAGCAATCACGCTTTCAGCCTATACCTCCGGTTCCGGTTCGCGCCAACGGCGATAACAACCCCCTCGGCGATAAGCTCGGAGAGATAATCCCGTACACGAGATGGCTTAAGGCTGATAAATTCCGCAATCTCGGAGGTTTTTGCCTCGGGGCGGTCCGTAAGGAAGGCAATGATCAACTGCTTTTTTGCTTCTTTTATCGCCGACTCGCCGTTACCGCCGATTTTTATCGCCGATTTATCGCCGATAGTCGGTGATAACGGAAGCGATAACGTGACCCTGTTCGGATTGATGTCCTGTGTGATTGTCGGTTCGCTCCACCCCTGTTTTTTCCAAACATACAGGATGCTCGGTATGCCGCTTCCTGCCCGCTCGCCGACATCGATAAGGTTGAACATTTTCATCATGACGCTGTTGCGTGGATCCGACAGACCGCCGGATTTTGCCGCGGCGATCTCAACACGGAAATCGCCGGGGTTTGACATGGTGATGAGCCCCCTCTTCTTTATGATAATGAGTCCGCGCCGTCCGTAATAATCCGCGTTCACCATACAATTGGCCAAAGCCTCGCGGACAGCTTTGTGAACCGGGGTATCGTCTACACGGAAACCGCCTTCCATCTCAAACGGAACTTTCAGATCAAGCTGGAGCTTGTTGTACACATGAAAATAGAAGTCGAAGACATTTCCGCTCCAGTCACCGGAAGAAGAGATGAAGCGGTCAGTCCAGCGGTGAACATCGTCTATCTCTTCACGATAATCCAGGAAGTACTGCGGAAATTCCCGGACGATTTCATATTCGTAACCAAACATCAAAAGTCCCGCGGCTGTAGGATGAACTTTTCCGTCTTCTCCAATCCCGGTAGCTCCGATACGCATCAGAAAATCTTCATCGTCGAGATTCTCCCATACATGATTCGGACGGGAGAGTTTCATGCGTTGTCTGTAACTGCGGATGCTCTCTGAGCAGAATACGGAACTGTCCATTTTGTCGAGGACCAGCATATCCTGTGTTCGGGTATCCGCATCCCGAACCATGGCTCGGATTTCATCTTCGGTGCAGGAGTAGTCACCTTCTCCGTTACGGCGATAAGTCCCGGTCATGGGATTTCCGCCTATATAGACCGGCTTATAAATCCGCTGCGCCCGCGGGACCTCGATCACTACGATGTGCTTACCGTCAACGTTCTCGATCCGAACATGTTTATTCGACAGAATGTTTACGCTGGCTTTGCTCGGATTGTTGACAGTATCCCAGAACTCCTTGACAATTCTTTCAGGATCGGGCAGATCGATCGGATGGAGAGATTTATCGTTGCCTTCTTCGACGCCAAGCAGAATGACTCCGCCGAGAGTATTTGCGAAGGCAGAGTATGTCTCCCAGACACTATGCGGAAATCCTCCGAGTGCTCTTTTCGCTTCTATGCGGTTGTTTTCTCTGTAGCTTTCGAGATGATTCAGATCGATCATGTTTATCCCTCCTGATCTGGGAAGAGAAATTGGTCAAAACATACAAAAATCCAAAATGTAGTATACCATATTCAAGACGATTTTTCAATCACATGATCAATTTTTTTACAGGTCGGGAGGGGGGATTTTGATATAAATTCAAACTGAGAAGGAAGAGCATGCCTGTGAGAGCATAACCTCGTCGAATACATGTGTCCAACCAAATCACGACTTCGACAGTGGCAGAGATCTTAAGGCTAAACTCATTATAGCATAGCAGACTGGTGATGATCAAGGCTTATCAGAAAACATAATGGGTTATGCCAAAAACGTAATAATAATTGATTCGGCAAACAAACAAGTGCTCGCTGAAAAGAGCATTGGAGCGCTCATACCAAATCACGACGTGGGGGGTACAATCTGAATAGAAACTATGACCATCCTGAAACCGAGGGCCACTTTGTGAATAAATATACGTAAATCAAGCCGAAAATAAATAATATGCAAAAGTGCCACCATGTGGCATGGTTTCGAGCCTCAAAATTGCCTCAAAACAGAGGCTTTGAAGGAGGCGGTCAGGCAGAATGCAAAAATGAGCCGAAAACCATCCCGAAAGCCTCGAAAAATGAATGAATACGCATACATCGCCTCAAAAAAGGACGCCACATACTGGCGTGGCTTTTATCTGGAATAGGTGATACAATAATGGTGCTGGCAGGAATACAGATGTTCGTTGACAACTGAATCAGACACCCCGGCACGAAATCCGTATTCGAGCGACACAGAGTCCGCCGCCATGACAGGGAGATCTCTTCCCCGAGCGATTTACGGCACTCTGTAATCCGGCGTTGGTAAACCGAATCGCCAAGACGGTACGGAGGACAATGAGACTTGCTCACGCTCTCTCATAGACTGGAGGGAAACTCTGCCATATACGGGAATCGTTACGGCGGAGTTATGCAGCCGAACCACGGCGGCCGAGGGTGTCTGTCTGAACAAGAACGCTATGATTGTGAGGTATATAGATATTGAAGAAAAATATCGAAAAGACCGTATTTGAAGCAGAGAAGGGCAGGACGAAAATCACCGTCTGCCGCGTGTTCGGGGAGCAGAGCATCCTTGATCTGTATTCGGAATATGTGGCGGAGAAGGTTAAAGCGCAGAGAAGAGCAGCCGAGGCCGCGAAAAAAGCCGTGTGACAGGATTGACAAAGGGCAGGGAACGGGGGTATAATGAATGTACCCCTAAGCCGCTCTGCTCGGATAGGAGAAGTATAATGAATATTGAGCAGAGAAGAACCATCGCGGCGTGCTACTGCCGACTGAGTGACGACGACGCCCAGGACGGTACGTCCGTCTCCATAGAGACGCAGACAAAGATTCTGAACGACTTCTGTCGGGATCGCGGCATAGAAGTGTTCGACTTTTATAAGGATGACGGCTTCACCGGAACGAACTTCCAAAGGCCCGCCTTCCAGCGGATGATGGAGGACGCGCGGAACGGAAAAATCAATACCATTGTGGTGAAGGACCTATCCCGGTTCGGACGTGAGCACTTGCAGGTCGGGAACTACTTGCAGGTGGTCCTCCCGGAAATGCGGATCCGGTTCATTGCCATCGGTGATGATGTAGATTCTGCGAAGGGAAGCCTTGATTACGACCTCATGGTTCCGATCAAGAACATCTTCAACGAGTATTACCCCGCTGACTGTTCAAGAAAAACACGTCAGGCCCTCAAAACCAAGGCCGAAAACGGCGAGTTTATTGCGTCCCGCGCACCGTATGGATACCGCAAGTCGAAGGACGACAAGCATATCCTCGAAATCGACGAGCAGACTGCCCCTATCGTCCGGGAAATCTTTGAATTGGCCGCGTATCACAGCTATGGTTATGACAAAATCGCGCGGGAACTTCGATCCCGGAAGATCCTCACGCCCTCAGCATATCTTGCACAGAGCGAAGGAAAGTCATATACAAAGGATCCGTATGACTGGAACCTGACTTCGGTGTACAATATGCTGAATAACCGGACCTATCTCGGTCACTGCATCAACGGCAAAAGGACTGTCCTTTCCTTCAAGAACAAGCGTGTGGTGCGGAAGGCTGAAGACGAGTGGATCGTAGTCGAAAACGTTTTTCCGCCGCTTGTCACGGAACAGCTCTGGAACGACGCGCACGAACGACTGAAAACCCGGAAGCATGAAAGCACCACCGGATTCGTCAACCTTTTCGCCGGACTCTTGAAATGCGACCATTGCGGAAAGGGTCTCGGTCTGTCCAACACGAAGGACCACTCCAACTACTACGTCTGCAATACATACAAGAAGAAAGGCCCAGCCAAGTGTACCAGCAACTATCTCCCGTATGAGGACCTCTACGGCCTTGTGCTGACGGAGGTGCAGCGGGCGTTAATTGCTGTGAAAGCCAACCGGGAAGCCTTTATTCAGTCGGTGCAGGCGAAGCTGAACTCCGGGGACGAGTCCAGAAAGAAGGCTCTGGAAAAGGAGCGGGACGAGCTGGCCGCAAGAGTTACGGATCTCTCCAAGAAGTACCGCCAGCTCTACGATGATCGCTACAGGGGAATCCTGTCCGACCGGATGTTCATGGAGCTGTCCGCGGAGTGTGAAGCGGAACGTACCGCCGCGGAGGAACGCCTTGAAGCAGTACAGCAGACGCTGGCGGAGCAGGAGGAGACCCGGGAAGGCGTGGAGCTGTTTGCCGAAATCGCGGAGCAGTACGATGACATCACGGAGCTGGACCGGGAGATCCTGAACCGGCTGATTGCCAAGATCGTGGTTGGGGATCGGATACGCGAAAACGGGCGATCCTCGCAGAATGTCACGGTATATTACAATTTCATAGGCAATTTATAAGCTGAACGGAGCCGCGAAAGGAACGAGTATCGCTTTCTTTGACGCCGGGTCCAGGGTTCGAGTCCCTGAAGGTGCAAGTTATACGGCCCGTTCCGAACCTGGGGCATTAGCGCAGCTGGGAGCGCACAACACTGGCAGTGTTGGGGTCACGAGTTCGAGTCTCGTATGCTCCA
>Ga0256405_10003375_pt1 | contig 33032 bp, 30 predicted proteins | sample RumenRJG_02DNA_FD_189096 | JGI IMG/M metagenome (GOLD analysis project Ga0256405, IMG submission 189096) | Bovine rumen microbial communities from Lethbridge, Alberta, Canada - RJG_02 | ecosystem: Host-associated > Mammals > Digestive system > Stomach > Rumen | place: Canada: Alberta...
GAACGCCTTCACTTGCAAGGCGTTCCCTCTTGAAAAACAGTCCACTGGACTGTTTTTCAATTCACCCTTTGCGAAGCGCTTTGAGGCTATATGTGGGGCTTTGCACCACACCCCACCAAAGGCGCTGCCTCTGGACTCTGCCAAAGGAACACAGTCCCTTTGGAATCCCATTCATTGGTATAAGGACTTTTTCGACAGACTGAGGCACTCATTGCGAGTGCCTTTAAGCTTGTCGATCATCATAGTTGACTTCTGACAGAATAATATATCTGGGCGATTATTGCTGTGTTTGTACGAATCTCTTGACTTACTGTTAGAACTGAGCTATAATATATAAGATTTGTTTAATCAAATAATATATCAAAAGAGGCGATCATATGAAAAAAACAAGAATCTTAGGCGCGATCATGGCTCTTAGCCTTTCTGCTGCTCCGATACTTGGCTTTGCTAATACTGTAACTAAGAAAATATTTACTGTTCAGATCACAGCTGAGGCTGCTCAATGGATACAGTCAGAAAACAAGTGGTGGTATAGACATGATGATGGCAGTTATACAAAGGGTGACTGGGAATTAATAAATGGTAAATGGTATTATTTTGATTATCAAGGCTGGATGAAGACAGGCAAGATAGAAGTTAAAAATAAATATTATATTCTTGGAACTGATGGAGCAATGCTTATAGGTTGGGTAAAAACAAAAGAAGCATGGCATTATTGTCAACCAGGCAGTGGAGAGTGTTTAACAGGTTGGCGATATATTAATGGCGCTCAGTATTATTTTAATGCCTATGGACAGATGCTTGTTGGTCTTTTGAATATCAATGGAAAATGGTTTTATCTGGAAGACAGAGTGTCGGAAAATGATAAAGATTATGGAAAAATGAGGACAGGATTAATCAGACTAAATGGCAAAACTTATTATGCTGATTCAAACGGCGTAATTAAAAGGTAAAAAACACGAAATAAGACTGTTAATAATAAAAAGGCACTCATTACGAGTGCCTTTTTGTTGTTTATTTGCTTATAAGAAGCTTTCTGAGTGCAACGAGGTCGAAGACATTTATGCTGCCGTCGCCGTTGATATCGCCGTTTTCCGGGAGTGTGAGTTTTCCTGAACCGAGAAGATACTTCTGGAGCATTACAAGGTCGGAAACATTTACGGAATTGTCGTTGTTAACGTCGCCGATGCTCTGGGCTACTGTGCCATAGACAGCTATCTCAGCCACATTACAGAGATAAACGTCATCGGTGCTCAGCGGACTTTCGGGAGCTCCTGTAGGAACTTCATAGCGAATGTAACGGGCTTTGACGTTCTCGAATTCCTCCGTGTAGTTCATCTTGAATGAAGGTTTTTTCTCAATAGTATAGATCTTTGTCCAGTTCGTACCGTCCTTTGAAACGCTGAAATATCCGCCTATCATACGTGCTTCAAAGCTTTTTCTCGGACAGTATCCGATATTGCCTATATTGCAGACCTTACCGAGATCGAGCTGTACATAGCCGCCTTCAAGACCGTCAAAGAAGGTACTTGTGTTGCCGTCGTAAGCCTTTTCAAAAGTGGTTGAAGCTGTGTCCCTCCATGAGCCGCTTCCGTCACCTGAGACAACATTGAGCTTGTCATATTTTGGTGTGGTGCTGCTCTGACCGTGAGGAGTTCCGAAGAGTGCGATCTCTGCGATATTTGCACAGTAGGTGCTGTCAGTGTTGTACTGGTTCTTCGGAGCGCCCGAGGGAACTTCATAGCGGATATAACGTGCAGTTGTATCGCCTGAGAGATTAGTTACATAGTGCATACCTGAAGTTGGCTTGCCGCTGACTGTATATATTTCAGACCAGTTCTGACCGTCAGTCGATGCGAGGAATTTTCCATCTACCATACGTGCTTCATAGCCGCTTCTCGGAGCATATCCAAGAGCTGTGATATCGTACTCCTCACCGAGGTCAGCCTGTACCCAGCCGTTTGAAACGCCGTCGAAGAAAGTGCTTGTGCTGCCGTCGAAAGCCTTCTGGAAGGATGTAGAAGAGTCGTTGTTCCATGAATTCGAGCCGCTGAGCTTAGCGTTTGAAAGGTCTATCTTGTCGGTAAGCTCTGTGCCGCCCTTAACGCCGTCGATGATGAATGTGGTAACGGAATTCGGAGCGAGCGATGCTTTGAGAGCGCCGCCGCTGACAGCTATCGTACCTGCATCAGCCCAGCTCTCTGAATTGCTTGTACGAATCAATTTTGCAGTTGTTCCACACTTGCTGAACTGAGAGAGATCATAGACCATATCTGACTTATTTGCTGAGGTATTGTATGATACGATAACGAGCTGTCCGTTTTTCTCATCAAATGCAGCAAGTGTGTTGCCTGATGATTTCAGCATTGTCATACCCGGACGGATATAACGTGTATACTGACCGAAGCAGTAATATTTCTTTGAGAGTACGATCTCATTCTTGTCATGGTCTGCAACAGCAGTGCCCCAGAAGCCTTTGGTCATATCCAGCATACCCTTGTCCTTGTTGCCGTTCATACCGACTGATGAAACGTGGCTGTCGATGACCTGCCAGAGCACCCATGCTGATGCATTAAGACCGTTGCAGTCGCCTGTGATTCGTTCTGCGAGCCAGAGTCCCGGGGACATAGCACCTGCATTCTGTCCTGATGTACCGTTGCCATCGACCTCGCTCATCCAGAGGTTCCTGCCTGCACTGATAGCAGTATTTTTGAGCTGAGTGCGCTGACTTCCACCGTAGGTATGGGTATCGATACGACCGATGAGAGCCTTTGTGGTGTTGGACATTTTATTCCACGATGTTATCTGGGTATCGATGATAGATTCGTCGTTGGCACTGATGATGATATCGTTCAGACCGCGTTTTTTCAGGGATTTGGCAAGCTCCTGATAGATCTTGTCCATAGAAGCGCCCTGATCGAAGTGGCAGCCCTCCTGCTTTGGACTGAAAGCGCCCCAATAGTTGGTATAAGGCTCATTCATAGGGGTGATACTCTGAACGTGTATGCCCCAGTCGTTTTCGTAGTGAGCAGTTACTTCAGCGAGGTATTCCGCGAAATCGGTGTACTTATCGTCGCGGAGGTTGTTTTGGCCTGAGTTCTTTGCACCCGAGCTGCATCCGCTGTTGGTCATATAGTACGGAGGCGAGTTCGAGAACATTTCGACGATCATGTCATCGCCTGCTGCTTCGATACATTTGCGCAGTACATTACGCTGGTTGTAATCAGCATTCCAGTCGTAGGTGACCATGCCGTTGTTATACTTGGTATAACCGGGCATATTTGAATCGGTACGGGTGATGTGTTTGTGAGAGGGATCGTCGCCGCCGCCGATGTTGAAGCGTGCGATATTCAGGCGCAGACCGTTGTCGCCGTAGAAGGTATCGGCTGCTTTTTTTGCGAGGGTATCGGAATAGCCCACGCGGTTTGCCCACCAGCACAGTGAAGTTCCCCAGCCTTCAAACTTACCGCCGTTGATATCATAGACATCGTAAGGCGATACAGTTATGATAGTTGCCGCATTTGTTTTCCCCTTCGGCACTGTGGTGGATACTGATGCAGCTACAGTAAGAGCAGCTGCTGATGAGAGGATACGTTTTATAAGTTTCATAGCTTTTCCTCCTTTTTATCTTTTTGGCATATGAACTTAAAAGTTTAATATTATTATACAACTGTTTATTCAATAAGTAAACACAAATTATGCAGGTTATAAGAAAAATTTGCGGTAAAAATTTGAATTATATATCGTAAAAATGAATTACGCAGGCAGCAAGCACATATTGAAACAGATAATGCACAAATAATTACAGTGGTTGTGTCGGGAAAGTAAATATGTATTATGTTTAACTTTATTATCAGTTTATTTGTGGAACTTTTACCCACCATGATAAATATTGCATAGCCGCTTAAATCCCTTAGAATAAGAAAACGGTTCATGTACGCTGTAAAACAATATTACGTTAAGGAAAGAGAAATTGATTAATTACAGCCAGTGACTTAAAACAATGTCTGAAATTCACTCACATTACAATTGACAGAAAATTATTTTGTATAAAACTTACGAATATGCGTGTTGATAGATGTTAAACATTGACTTTGCTCCGCTTGTATGATATAATAAGGTCGAACCAAAATAGTTAAGGCAATACCGCACAAAGACGTCAGGCGGTCTTTGTGAGGTGTTGCCTTAAGAATATAATGATCGCTGTCAGATTTGATAAGGAGTAGAATGAATGAATTATAAGATCAGACGTGGTGTACTCAAAAAGTATAAGGACGAAAAAGGCGTTACCGAGATTTTTATCCCCGATAGTGTCGGCATCATCGATCAGGGAGCTTTCAGCGACTGCACAAATCTTGTAAGGATACTTGTTCCCGATTCGGTACAGGTCATATCCGACACCGCATTCAGCGGCTGTGAGAATCTTCAGAGCATTGCTATTCCCGAGGGAACTATCAGACTGGGCTGGTATGCATTCCGCGGCTGCCGCAGCCTCAGTGACCTTACGATACATTCTTCTCTGCGTGAGATAGGCAAGTATGCCTTTGCAGGCTGCGACCACCTTTCAGCAGTAAAGGTAGTACACGAAAACAAGGTGTACAGATTTGTTCTCCGCGGAGAGCTTGATAACGACAGGTGGCAGAAGATAAGAAATACCGTTATTCATCTCAATCAGGATATCGCATCGTGATTTATCAGCCGTCCATAAGACAGATACCTATATAGAAGTTTTGCCCCTGAGTGTTACAAAGCACTCAGGGGCATTGTGCATATTTATGTTGCTAAGCTAAATCAGAATTTATCTACATCTTAACTTTCTCGAATACAATTTGAATATCTTGCTTTGCCCCTTCAAATCCAGGCCAAGCATCTATTCCATCATTTCTTTTCCTCGGAATGATATGAATATGTAAATGAGGTACTGACTGTCCAGCACTCTCATCACTCGCATTAAGCAAATTAACGCCTTCGTATCCGCAATGCTCTGTCAGATGTTTTGATACAGCTTTTACTGCCTTCATAACGGCACATAGTGTTTTTTCGTCACAATCCAAAACATTCTTGAAATGTATCTTTGGAATGACTAAAATGTGTCCGTCCACATCTTTTGCTGTATCCATAAACGCAAGGGTCTGATCATCTTCGTATACTTTCATGCAGGTGATTTCTCCTGATGCAATCTTACAAAAAATGCAATCATTCATATTATTCACACGTCCTTAAATTCCGATTTTTGTCAGTAACAATTATAGCACATCATCTCTGTACTGTCAATAAAAACGCCATAGTACTTCTGACCTTACATCAGAAATACTATGGCATAAAACTTCTTTATGCGTACCCGTCTTACTACAGGGCGGTTTTTGTTTTATCCGATGTCGAGACATTACGAATTGATATGCGCTATATACTGATCGCTGCAACGTCTTTACAAATGGGAAAAAACGTAGTATAATAATAGGGTAAGAATTTATAAATACGGAGGAATTTATATGTATATAACTTGTCTTGACCTTGAAGGAGTTCTCGTTCCCGAGATATGGATCGCTTTTGCGGAAGCAAGCGGTATCCCGGAACTTAAAAAGACCACCCGTGACGAGCCTGATTACGATAAGCTCATGACATGGAGACTTGGCGTTCTCAAGGAGCACGGTCTCGGTCTCAAGGAAATACAGGACACTATCGCTAAGATCGACCCTATGCCTGGTGCTAAGGAGTTCCTTGATGCTCTCCGCGAACTCGGACAGGTAATTATCATCAGCGATACTTTCACACAGTTTGCAGCTCCGCTTATGAAGAAGCTCGGCTGGCCTACTATCTTCTGCAACAGCCTTGAGGTTGCGGAAAACGGTGAGATAACAGGCTTCAAGATGCGCTGCGAGAAATCAAAGCTCACTACAGTAAAGGCTCTCCAGTCAATAGGCTATGACACTATCGCAAGCGGAGACAGCTACAACGATCTCGGCATGATCGAGGCAAGCAAGGCAGGATTCCTTTTCAGAAGCACTGAGCAGATCAAGAAGGATCACCCTGAGCTCCCTGCTTTTGAGACATACGACGAGCTTCTTGAAGCTATCAGAAATGCAATGGCAGACTAAGTTCTGCTGAATAAGGTACAAGAGCGGAGGAATAGTTATGAGCTATAGCTTTAATGCAGAAAAAGTTACACAGGAATTGGTAGAGTGGGTGCGCGAACTCTTCGAGAAAACAGCTTCACCGACTACCAATGCAGTTATCGGTATCTCAGGCGGCAAGGACAGCTCTGTTGCCGCAGCAGTTTGCGTAAAGGCACTGGGCAAGGACAGGGTCATCGGAGTTCTCATGCCTCAGGGCGAGCAATCGGATATCTCCTACAGCCACCTTCTCGTGGATACACTCGGCATAAAGCACTATGTCGTTAATATCGGCGATACGGTAAGCTCTTTCATGGGCGAGCTGAAAAAGCACGTCGAGCCTTCAAATCAGGCTATTGTGAATACTCCTGCAAGAATACGCATGGCTACACTTTATGCGATCGCAGCTTGTCACAACGGCAGAGTTGTAAATACCTGCAACCTTTCTGAGGACTGGGTAGGCTATTCTACCAAGTACGGCGACGCAGCAGGTGATTTTTCGCCGCTCTCTGACCTTACTGTAACGGAAGTGCTACAGGTGGGCGAGTATCTCGGACTTCCGAAGGAGCTTGTTCATAAGACACCTACCGACGGTCTTTGCGGTAAGACCGATGAGGAGAATCTCGGCTTTACTTACGCAATGCTCGATAAGTATATCCGCGGCGAGGACGATCTCAGTTCTGTTCCGCAGATAAAGGAGAAGATCGACCGTCTTCACAGAGCAAATCTCCACAAGCTACAGCTCATGCCAAAGTTTGAGCTGTTCAAGTGAGCGGTTATTAAGAGCTAAGAATTATGCAGGGGCGCTTTCGAGCGCCCTTTTTAATGCATAATTCATAATTCATAATTGCAGTGTCTGCTCTCGCGGACAGATTGAAATAATGTAGGGGCGGATATTAATCCGCCCGACAAATCACCGAAATGTAGAGAGTTACCGTCTTGTATAATTCTTAGTTCTAAGCACTTAGCAGCAGTGATAACCGACACTTTGTATACTTGCACAAATTTCACTCTGAAATCGCTCTGCGATTTTACAAACCATGACATCATGACAACTGTTTTAGAGGGTGGTGTTGTCATGGTCAGCTGTCAGCCATGTATAGAGTTGAAAGTTATGGTGTCCGAGTGAGCGGAAACAAATAATTCCGCATTACGAATCCTAACTCCAAGCTCTGCCAAAAGCTTGACTATAGAATGGATTTGATATATAATTAAAGCTGGTCATTGATATGAACTATATTATAAATGAGGATTATGAAAAATGAAGATGAATAAATTTGCAGCTATCGCTGCTTCTTTTGCCGTACTTGCAGGAAGTTCGTCATGCTCATCATCGGTAGGACAGGTAAATAACGACAATGCTCCTGCTGAAACTACAACTAAGGCTGCCGAGACTACAGCTCCAGCCGATACCACTGCTGCTCAGACAACAACAGCACCGCAGGAGACTAAGCCTGCTCAGACGGTAAGAAAGGGCAATATCTACGACGCAAAGGGAAATCTGCTCGTATCAACTGCCGAGGACGGCAAACGACGGGTCTTTGCGGATAATTACGCGGTATCATTCGCGAATATCATCACATCGATGTCTGAGGGATTCGATACTGCCTTTGATAAGCAGCTCACAACGCCTCTCGCATCTGACGGAAATGTTGGACAGTCCATAGAGCTCACCCTCGACGGCGATGTACAAAACGAGATATATAGCTATATGGAGAATAATAATATCGTGGGAACAGTTGTGGTGCTGCGCAGTGACGGCTCTGTAATGGCGCAGGTCAACTACCCCTCCTACGACCCGAATTCGGTCGCAGACCAGAAGTACAATGAAGACCTTGCGTGGGGAGATGTGGGAAACAAAGCGTTCAGCAACTACGAGCCGGGTTCGTGCTTCAAGATAATGTCAGAGGTAATTGCGGATAAGCATGGGGTGTACTCGGTACACGACGACGGTACATGGGAGGTAGGCGGCTTCCCGATAGTCAACTGGGATCACGAGACAAACAAGGGCAGCTATCCTATGGAGCGCTCACTCAGCTCGGCATTTGTCAATTCCAGCAATATCTTCTTTGCAAAGGCTTTCGACCAGATAGGTGCGGACGAAGTTCTTGCGGATCTGAGTTCGATATTCCATTTTGGTGCTGATGACAATATCAAGTGCGATTTCGGCGAGCTGAGCAACAATATCGAGATATACTGCGACGACGACCTGCGCAGGAGCGCTTTCGGTCAGTCCTATGTGCTCACCTGTCCGCTGTATCTTGCGGCTCTTGGCAGGGAGGCTGCTTTCGGCGATATGGTAACGCCTTTCGTGCTGAAGGACATAGTTGATACCAACGACAGCTCCGTGAAGTTAGGAAACGGCTCGGCAGACAATGATGTGATAGCTTCGATACCTGCGGATTATCGTCAGAATCTCCTTAACGGTATGTCGGCTGTCGGCTCTGATATCGGAGTTTACGTGCCCGCAGGCTACAGCTTCTACGCAAAAACAGGTACAGCCGAGGGCTGGAAGGGGGATTTCCTCTATATTACAGGCTGTGCGAAGAACAATAATGACAGCGGTACTAACCACTGGGACAGCTATGACAGCTACGGCGAAAACGGTTCGTATGTCATGGTAATGGAGATACAGAATCCTGCTGCTCACGGCTTTGAGTTTGCATCTCAGTCAGCAGGTTTGTACAGCAGCATATTGAACATAGCTATAGGAAAATAATACGTGATTTTTGTGCAAAACTCTCTTTTGTAAATGCGAAGGAGAGTTTTTTTATTTTATTTTTTAAAACGTATTGACGAATAACGAAAAAGAATGTATAATGTATTCATGGACTTTTTTGCGCCATTTTTTTAGCGCAATACAGTTGATAAATCAATAACAAGGACGGTAATTATATGAAAGTCAGGGGAATCAGGATCGTGCCGCTGCTTGTGGCAGCTGCTGCGGCATTGTCGTTTCCGTCCTGTTCAGCGAATGTTGGGCAAGTTAGTTTTCACGGCGAAAAAAATAAAGATTCGGCAAAGAAAAAAGATACAGAGCAACAAACCGCTGCTACAACAGAAGAAACGACAACAACGACCACGACTACGACAACAACGATGGTCTATAGGGGAAATATTTATGATACCAATTACAAGCTCGTAACTTACGGAACCTATGCCAACGAAAACGAGGATCAGCGCTTGTACGGCGAGGGCTGCGCATATCCTCTCGGAAATATCATAAGTGATGCTTCGGGCGGCTTTGACGATACCTTCGGCGATATCATGCGCGTTAAGAACCCTTCTCCTGTGGAGGGAAATGACAGGGTAGGACAGTCGGTGCGTCTGACTATCGATGCCGATGTACAGGCGGCTCTTTCTAATTATATGGCAAATAATGGCATGGCAGGCTCTGTAGTTGTACTCCGAACCGACGGCTCGATACTCGCAGAAGTATCTTACCCGAATTACGATCCCGAACAATTCTACGCAGACCCGTCATACAGGGATAGTTTATGGGACGGAACTATCGCCAATAAGGCGTTCCAGAATGCGGCTCCCGGTTCATGCTTCAAGATAATGTCAGAGATCATTGCCGACAAGAACGGCATAACTACGCTATACGACGACGGTACATGGATAGACGGCGGCGCAACCATCGTAAACTGGGATCACGATACAGGATATTATCCCATTCCCGATAGAACGCTCTATTCAGCTTTCGTGAATTCGAGCAATATCTACTTCGCAAAGGTGTTTGATCAGCTCGGTACAGAGAAGGTACTCTCAGAGCTGAATGAGCTTTTCCATTTCTGCGATACCATACAGTGCGATTTCGGTCCTATCACAAACAATATCGAGGTGTACTGCCTTGACGATCTTCGCAGGAGCGCTTTCGGACAGGCTTATGTCCGTACCTGCCCGATATATCTTGCAGCTCTCGGCAGAGAGGCTATATTCGGCGATATGGTCAAGCCATTCGTTCTCCAGCAGGTAGTGGATACCAACGACCCGTACACTCAGCTCGTTGAAGGAAGCAAGCCGTATGAGGTCATCGGTTCTGTTCCTGAGAATTGCCGCGAGAATATCATCGAGGGCATGAGAGGAGTAGGCGCAAATCTTGGACTGTATATCCCCGAGGGTTATGAATTCTTCGCCAAGACGGGAACTGCCGAAACAGGCAGCGGAGATATACTCTATATAACAGGCTGTCTGCGCAATATCTACGACCGTACAGGTGAAAAGCCTGTATACAGCGATTATAACGAATACAAGTCGGGCGGCTCATACATAATAGTTATGCAGCTACAGAACCCTTCCGCATTCGGCTTTGATTTTGCAAGCCAGACAGGCGGACTTTATCAGGGAATAATCGATACTGTCCTTGCATATTGAATTACGGATATATTAAGAAGTCGGAGTGATAAGCTCCGACTTTTTGTATTTTAGACGAAAATGCGCAAAAAAGCAAAAAAATCAGGGAAAAATACTTGACAGAAATGCCAATATATGAGATAATAAACTGTATATGATTTTTTAGAAAGAGAGATGTGATATGAAAAAGTATATCCTTACATTTCTGATCTCAATGGTGCCTATTCTGGAGCTGAGAGGCGGTATTCCTTTTGGTGTCGGTATGGGAGTAAAGTGGCAGTATGCCGTTATTATTTGTATGATAGGAAATATGATACCTGTTCCCTTCATTTACTTCTTTGCGAGAAAAGTGCTTGAATGGGGCAAGGACAAGCCTGTTATCGGCAAGTTCTTCACATTTTGTCTTGAAAAGGGCAAGCGCGGCGGCGAGAAGCTAAAAGAAAAGGCAGGCAAGGGGACGTTCTGGGCGCTTCTGCTCTTCGTCGGTATCCCTATCCCCGGCACGGGTGCATGGGTAGGAACTCTTGCAGCAAGTATGCTTGAATTTGACTTTAAAAAGAGCGTGGCAGCTGTTATGCTGGGTGTAATACTTGCGGCTATAATAATTACTGCGGCAACTCTTCTTGGCTTCGGAGCATTCAGTGCGGTCAAGTGATCGATAAGTCGGTAAAGAACGGGGATATGATAAATGTTATTCAGAAGAAAAAGACCAAAAGAGTTTTTATGCAAACAGGCAAGAGAACTGAAGGGGGCGGAACTTCGTTGCTTTTTTGACAGCCTGAAGACTAATGAGATGACTCAGATCGTGAATGAGCTTTCTCCTGATGAGATAGGCGAGATGTTTATAAAGCTTGCCTCTGCAAATATATGTAATGACGAGATCACTCCCGGTATGGTAAAGGATTTCGATTACAGCGAGCTTAAACCTGTGAGATGCAATGCATCACAGGAAAAAATGTTCTATGCGCCCGTAAAATTTGATTATTGTTGTACGGAAAACGGTGAGAGGTATTGCATAACCGATTGTTTCGGCAAAAGCGAGAACCTGAATATCGTTTCATGCTGCAATATCATGCGTCTTATATACAGCAAGGGTGAGGTCACAGGTGTATTTCAGGGACAGGATTCTGATGACGATATAATCCTTTCTGTTGATGACGAGCTTTACCGTTTCAAGCTTGAAGGGTGCAATATCGAAATAATTGAATAGTCAATTAAAGGTCTGAGAATTTCTCAGACCTTTTTTCTGTAACAGCAATGTCGGGTATCTCATATTATATGTTGTGCGGAGGAATTTCGCACAGCTCCTCCGTGCAGGAAAGGAGGCTATATAATGAATCTCGACCTTTTTGATGATGTTGAAGGCGTTATCTTTCACGAAAGAGAAGCGTCACTGAGTAAGATGAATATGGCAATGAATAACGAAAGTGCCGATATATCAAGATTTCCGAGGAATACTCCGCTTGCAATGGCTTATGTGCCGTTCCAGCAGTGGAACGAGATATATGACGACGATAAGGCTCTTGCAAGAGGTACGCTCTTTCCTGAGCTTGACCTGCCTTTTTCAAAAGGAGGCGATATCAGATGAATGAGCGAAAAATGCTTATGACAAAGATCAAAAAATACGATTTTGCTCTCAAAGAGCTGAATCTCTACCTCGATACCCATCCAAACTGCCGCCGCGGTCTGGCTATGTTCAAAAAGTACAAGGAACTTCGCCGTGGTGCTGTTGAAGAATATACAAAAAAATTCGGCCCTCTTACTCCGGATCAGAACAGTGATATGCAGCACTGGAACTGGATAGACGATCCGTGGCCGTGGGAAAGGAGATAAACTATGTGGCAGTATGAAAAGAAACTTCAATATCCTGTAAATATCAAAACCCCTAACGCAAAAATGGCTAAGGTAATAATATCTCAGCTCGGCGGTCCTGACGGCGAGCTTGGAGCGTCACTGAGATATCTCAATCAGAGATATGCTATGCCGTATGCCGAAGTGAAGGGACTCCTTACCGATATAGGTACAGAAGAATCTGCACATTGATGATATATTGATAATAGCATAAAGCAAGAAAAATGATACGGAAACTATGTGAAGAAATCTCTGTCCATTGACGAGTGATTGCAAATATATATTGGATTGTTGATAAAATAACTGCCTATAAAAAAACAGAAACCCCACTGTGTTACTCGCGGAGCTTCTGCTTTTTTGTTATAAAAAACAATTGTGGAGGGACATTTGTAATAGGAAAAAAATCTAAATATGCTGCGGATATCGTTGTTTTGAAGAAACACGGCTATTATATGATCGCAGGCATATTTTCGGCTTTTTATCCTATAGGCAACACCGCACAAAGACCGCTTAACGACTTTGTACTAAATCTGCTTGCATATTTTCCGTCATCTTGCACATAAATCTTTTGACATACGACAGTATGCCTGCAAGATTTCTATACAATCTGACGAAAAATCTGTCGGCGCATCTTTAGCACAATCTCTGTGCGGTGTTGCCTATATAATATACTCTCGAAGCTACAGAACAGAAGTGGACAAAAATATTACATATATCATTCATGTTCCTATGAACTTGCTCATGTAGAGATGATATCCGCGATACTTTACCAGCTTACCAAAGACCTGTCTATGGACGAGATAAAGGCGAGCGGTTTTGACACTTATTTCGTAGATCATACTACAGGCATCTATCCTGTTGCAGCATCTGGCGCTCCGTTTACAGCGGCGTATTTCCAGTCAAAGGGTGATATCCTGACCGATCTGACCGAAAATATGGCAGCGGAGCAGAAGGCACGTACAACATATGACAATATCCTTCGGCTTGCTGATGATCCTGATGTACGCGATCCTATCCGCTTTCTGCGGGAACGCGAGATAGTGCATTTTCAGAGATTTGGAGAAGCACTTCGCATAACTCAGGATAACCTTGATTCAAAGAACTTCTATGCCTGCAACCCTTCATTTGATAAGAACTGCGGCAGACGTAAATAAAAACTCAGCGGCTTCCGAGATCGGGAGCCGCTATTTGTCATTTTTTATTGGTATATCGTACACCATTTCCTGTGTGAAACGGCGGTGTTTGCGCAGTTTTCCCGAAATGATCCAGTAGACGAACAGAAGAATGAGAACTGTCGCAGAAATAACTGTGTAAACGGACATATCATCGACCATTATACCGTCGGCAGGAACTTTGACATTATGCGGATATACCGTATCTATCCTGTGAGCTCTTACAAGGAGTCTGTGAGTATTTATCCCATAGGGAGTACAGGTCATGAGGGTGATATAGTCCATATCGGGAACTACTTCGAGCTTGTCTGTCTCATTCGGGAGGATGACTTCGATACAGTCTACTTCGTAAGTTAGAACTTCATCGAGAACAGTGACGGTAAAAGTATCGTCCTCGATAAGCTGATCGAGATCGGTGAAAAGCTTTGCGGACGGAAGACCGCGGTGGGCGGATATTACGCTGTGACGGCTCTTTCCGCCTATGGGCAGAGAAGAACCCTGCATATGTCCGACTGCGATATTCAGCACCTCGGCGCTTGTTCCGTGATATATGGGGAGATATACGTTTATCCTCGGTATAGTGATATAGCCCATGATACCTGTGCCTGTGATATCGAGGATATCATTGTAGCCCATGATTCTGTTATATTCACTGAACGGCGCGTCAAGCTCAGCGAGTCGGCGATTGTACTCCTCAGCCTTTTTCAGTATCTCTTTTTTTTGAGAGGTATCCATATCTGCGACAGTGCGGTCGTAGTTAGATATCGCCTTTGATTGTCTGTGCGAGTTCCACCAGTTGCTGAATGATGGATAAAGCATAAGGCAGAGTCCGCTGAAAAGCATGGTCACAAATATGATCGTGGTGATGATATTGCGTTTTCTGCTCATTATTTTCCTCCGTGGAGTTCGTAGGGGCTGCCGAAGTCACTTACAGGCAGAATTATCCTGCTGACTTTGCCGATGATATTTTCCTCAGCGATACAGCCTACAGCTGTTGAGCGGCTGTCCACTGATACAGCGCGGTCATCGCCGAGCACGAAAAATCTGCTGTTCGGAACGGTGTACGGGAAATTGATATCGCATTCTCCATTCGCGGATATGGCAGAGTATGGCTCACTGAGAGCATCACCGTTGACGGAAACAGTTCCGTTTTCGCTGATATCGACAACATCACCGCTTCTGGCGATCACACGCTTTATGAGTATTTTTTTGTTATGGTAAAAGGCGATGATATCGCCGCTTTTTATATCGGTATGACGGCTGCATATGACGGTCTGACCGTTTTTCAGGGTAGGGGACATACTGTTTCCCGTTACTTTTATGACGGGAAAAATGAGTGCGGAGAGGAGGACGAACATAGCTGCTGCAACGATGAGTGAGCCGAGAGTACCGATGAGAGTTCGGATATATTTTTCCTTGTATCTGCGTCGGTCAAGCTCTGATTTCAGCTGTTGCGCGGTAGGGATATCCAATTTTTTTGTCTCATTCATGGCTGGCATCTTCCGTTTCTTTGGTATCATTTTTTATGTTGAGGGCATCGGTAACGAACTTGTCAAGCCTTTCACGTAATAGTGCGTTTTCCTCCTGAACTTTGTCGAGCTCTTTCCTCATGTAATAGAGCATTTCGATGAGCTCGGTTTTTTTGGCTTTGCGAAGCTGTTTATCTGTCATTATGGTCACTCCTGAATATACAAAATGTAATAAAAATACGCTTTGGTACAAAATTTAATTTATTGTCAAAGTGCATTATAAAATGCTGAAAAACTGTGCAAAAGATAAGCCGAAAAAATGCGGTTTTCTCTTTTTTTATATTATACTTTACTATTGATACTTTAGTCAATGAAAAAAGTAAGATTTTTGCAGTTAAAATATATTTTCGTTATTTGCGACAAAGTTGTTGATTTATTTTATTGAAACTGTTTATAACTTTTCGGAATTACAGTTTAATTGCGGTTTGTATTGCGGTTTGTAGTTTTTTGTTTTAAGTTTACATTCTGCAAAATCGGAAGTTTGTGGAACTCTGCTTTTCTTTATTGCGATGTGCACAGCACAGATGTCTCCTGATTGTTTAAAGCTACGAAGAAGGGTGCTTTTTGTTAAAAAATACTGTTTTGAGTTGACATTCTACTTAAACAAGTGGTATAATAAAATTGTAAAAAGAATATAAACATATTAAACTTTATATCACTTATATGGAGTTGACTATGACTGATAAGGAATTTAAAAAACTTAAACGAAGTGACCTGATTTCTATTATATATGAGTATCAGAAAAGACAAGATGAATTAACCCAAGAGATCGACGCAATAAAAACTGAGCTTGAAGAAAAGAGAATTAAAATCAGTAATGCGGGATCGATAGCCGAAGCGGTGGTCGGTCTCGATCGTCTTTTTGAGACTGCTCAGCAGACAGCCGATGATTATATCGCACAGGTAAAAGCAACGGTAGAAGATGCTGAAAAAAGGGCTGCTGAGATAATAGCAGAGGCAGAGAAAAAAGCAGCCGAGATACTTGAAAACGCTCGCAAAACAACTGATGAGAAACATCAATGACGCTCAATTAGGAAAGAAGTTCTGGCAATGGCTGAAGATAACAAAAAAGCGATCGCCCTTCCTTCAAAGGAACAGGTCGAATCCGAGCTTAATAAGATAAAATACCGAAAAAAATTCAGAAACACACTGTTCAGCACAGTTTCGATACTCATTGTCGTGGCAGCTGTGGCAGTACTGGTTTCAACTTTATTTTTTCCCGTTGTTCAGGTCGCAGGCAACAGTATGGAACCTACCCTGAAAAACGGAGATATACTAATGCTGATAAAGTCCGAGAAGGTCTCATACGGAGATCTGTGCTGCGTTTCATGGCAGAATAAGACACTGCTGAAGCGAGTGATCGGTCTTTCAGGGGATACAATAAACATCGATCAGGAAGGAAATGTATTTGTAAATGATAAGCTGATCGATGAACCATACGTCAATGAAAAGTGTCTTGGCGTATGTGAGATCGAGTTCCCATATCAGGTCCCTGATAATAAAGTGTTTATTCTTGGGGATCAGAGGGATACATCTGTGGACAGCAGAAGCATCGCGATAGGCTGTGTGGGGACCGATCAGATAATAGGCCATGTTATCTTAAAAGTATGGCCTTTATAAATTAAATAATGTCCCCTCAATAGCCGCAGTTCGGTTCGTGCAAATTCTTCATATATCGGAGAATAAGCGCGTTACATATATGACCGATTTCAGGCTGTTGAGCAGACATTATTGTTGAATGACACTATTAACGAGCGAAAGGAGGACGCGGCATAGATGAAAAGCTATATCGATGTTTTTTATGAGATACTTCATAAAAACAGCGTAAAGCGACGGCGATTGATCTCGCTTATGCTTGTATTATCTTTGTTTGTATCTACAGGTGTTCTCTGGGAGCTAAGAGATATAGGAATAACAATGGTCAATGAGCCGATATGCGGTATGGAAGAACATACCCATACCGAAGAATGTTATGAAGATGTTCTTGTCTGCGGACTCGAAGAAAATGAGGAGCATACTCATACTCCCGAATGCTTTCAGAGTTCACTTATCTGCGGCAAGGAGGAGCATATCCATACTGCTTCATGTTTCACGGACGAGGAGCTTCCGCAATATGAGCCTGATGACTATGACAGCAATGTAGTAATGCTCGATACGTCCGAAGGCGAGAGCGAAGAGGAAAACTTCGACACAGAAGATGTTCCCGCACTTCAGCTCGGCAGCGAGATGATGACAGCGCTTGACGGTGAGTCTAATAAGTTTAGTATAAAAGATATGACAACTCCTACGCTTTATGAAAAACCCGTTGATAATATCGCAAGAGGTATAAAATTCACGCTGTTTGATTATTATGAATCTGGTGATGCACTTGAAGCTGCTCAGAACAACTATGATATGAAAACAGAAAATGTTAATGGACAAGATGTTTACGGGCATCATAATATCAAGTATGAAGGCGTGAATTATGACAAAAATGCTAATGATGATATATTGTTCTTTGCTTATGGTACTCCTCCGGATCATGGTGAAACAACGATCGGTTATTTGCAAAGCCAGCAGAAAACAGCGTACACAGATGCTAACGGTAAAACTGTAAATCCCGGCGATTTTATTGATAAAGACGGAAACAAAGTAGAAGAAGATGCAAATAAAGTTCCGTGTTATAATCCGGGAACCCCTGATATGAATAACTATGCAGGTGATTACAGGGTCAACTCTTACCGTTCAGGTAACAGACCTGTTCAGGGAATAGTCAATAATACTCTTACATCTGGTTATCCTACAATAAAAAAATCAAGTCACAGTCTTGACTATCTCTTTAATGATACTGAATATAGTTACAAAAAGGTTTACCCGAATGTCAATTACTTGCTGAAAAACGTTACGATAGGCAATTCAGATCATCTTGTTTATAACAGTAATGAGAATTACGCTTACTTTGACCAGTCATCAGGTAATTTTAAACTATATGACGGTACATATCATATCATAAACAGCGATCATCACAGAGCCAAAGATACAAATAAACTTACCGATGAAACCTATGAAACTGCCAAAGGTTATGAAATGGGAATAGGTTTCTTCCCGTTCAATGAATACAATCCTGATTGGAGAGATCCTAATTTCAACGGTAACGGTTTTAATCATCACTTTGGACTCAAAATGGATGCCGAATTCATTAATAAGCCTGTTACCGGTGACCCTGTAATATTCAAGTACAGCGGTGACGATGATATGTGGATATTCGTTGATGATGTTCTTGTTCTCGATATCGGAGGAATCCATGAACCGGCGGAAGGTATCATAGACTTTACAAACGGTTTTGTCTGGGTGCAGGATAATGCTAAAGATAATACTAATAGTAAGACAAAAGATCAGGTTCTTGCGAGTTATCCTGCTCTTAAGGATTCAGGTAGATTCCCTGATCATATCTTTCCTAACGGTTGGAATACTGAGGGAAATAAGTGGATAGTAAAGGAACTGAAAAGTATTTTCACCGGAACCGGAAAAACATGGGATGATACTGTGGGCGCTAAGCACACTATCAAAATGTTCTACCTTGAGCGAGGCGGATGTTATTCCAACCTTGCAATAGACATGAACCTTCCGACTGTAAAACCTTTGTCAGTTGTAAAAAATGTGGACTATAAAGGACACTACTCAACAGATTATGACAAGCGTGAAAATGACGGTCAGATATATCAGTTTGAGATACAGCAATTGACAGAAAAAGGATATACGAAAGCTTCTTTTGTTGGTGTTGATAATCCGTTTAACTTGAAAGACGGCGAACGTATTGATATTCCTCTGACTGAAAGTGATTCAGATAAAATTTTCAGGGTAATTGAGAAAAATGTAAATACAGAGGTGTTTGAAAATGTAAAAATAAATGGTGAGGATAACAATTGTGAAGCTTCGTCAGATCTTGTTGATATAGAAAGTACAGGTAACGCGTTTGGAGATGTCAACAGCTATAATTTTACCAACGTTATCCGTGAGGAAAAGACTAACATAACTGTTAATAAATCGTGGGTAGAAGAAAACGGAAATACTAATGTACAACATAATGAAGTAATCAACTTCAAGCTATATCAGACGGATTCGCGTGTTTCAGGCGGTACAGCTACGACAAAGCAGGTGGAGATAAAAGGCAATATGACGTTTTCTCTCAAAGCAGAAGATCAATATCAATATACATTTGAAAATCTTCCGACAAGGTATGGAGACCATATTTATACATACAGTGTCAAGGAAATAAATTCTCCTGATAAATATGTAGTTTCTTACATGAAAAACGGAAATAACATTACCATAAAAAATGTTGATAAGACTGATGCTAAGATATGGGTAGAAAAACAGTGGATTAATACTCCCGATTCTGATAAAGCACCCGTTACGCTTACTTTAAAGAGAAAGAAAGCTGCGATAACAAATTCCGAGGATAATGCGAACCTGACGATAAATCTGCTCGACCCGGGAAACAATCAGATCAGTACAGTCAACAAAACAGGGCTATACGTCGGAGGAAGTGTCGAGTTCACGATAACATCTCCCGGAAGTATTGAATACTACAGGTGGGACAACGATTACAAAGTCGGCGACGAATGGAGATTTTATAAATTGTCCAATGCCTCACTTGGATTTAAAGAGCTTGGAGACAGGTGGTTTGAAGTATCAAATCTTCAATCGGGAGAAAATACTGTTAATATCAAGATAAAAACGGACAATGCTAATGACAGCCTGCTTCTTTTGCATCATTCGTTCACAAGAGAGCTTGACGGCTGGGAAGCAAATGGAATTGTGCCGCCTGAGAGTTTTAACTATGATGTAGCTGTAGGACAAAATAATGAAACTGTATATGCAAATCTTATTACAAGCGGAGGCAGTGCATACGCTAAGGGCGACGGACTTCTTGTAAGAGGAAGAACACAAGACTGGAACGGAGCAAGACTTAAACTTGATCCTTTGAAGTTCAAGGTAAATCATACGTATACATTCAGCGTGTATGTCAAATATGACGGTACAGGGTATTATAGACAAGCATCTGTTCCTGATAATGTGAATTTTGTAATGACGTTCAATGACGGTCGAGAAGGAGCTTCAAGCTACCATTATGTAACATCAAAAAGCGTTCATGTTGGTGAATGGACTCAGTTGATAGGTACAGTAACTCTTCCGAGCGACATCAATCCTTATGGAATGTTTCTGCTTATAGAAACGAGTGATACTGATAATAATTCAGATAATTTGAATGGTCCTGAAAAATTCCGTATGGACGAGTTTGTAGCAGTTGAAGGCAATAAGAATATCAGTGTAGAATCCGGTACAGGTAGGGTAAGCGTTTCTCTGAAACCATATTATGACGATCCTTTCGGAGATAATGACTTCAACGGTTGGGAATCATTTGGAGGAACAACCCTGAGTATAGGCGAATATCAGGAAGCAGGCAAAGAGAAGGATTATTATGTTCTTATCACAGGAAGAGATAATGTCTCTGACGGAATGATGAAAAAAGTTCCTTTGCTCATGCCGGGACAAAAGTACAGATTCCATGCTGATGTATCAGGAAACACAGAAAGTAGTCAAGATACTCATTTGATCGGATTATCAATAAATAAGAGAAATCTTGACCCAAACAATCAGGAATATTCTAATTTTAAAAATATCGTTGTTCTTGATAAAGCGATAAGTGGTTATGGTTGGGGAACACTTGAAGCGGTTTATACAATCCCGTCAGAAGCGGACAGGGACGGAATGTATCTGTACTTTGAATCGCCGCAAAATAGTGGTGACACAAGAGATTTCAGAGTATGGAATTTCAAGGTTACCGACCCTGATGATTTTACACAACAAAAAACAGGCTATACGCTTAGCAATCCGGGTATAAACGGTGTATACACATCAGACAACTCACAGTACGGTGTAACCTTGGATGAAGCTTCGATAACTGCACAGCAGCTATACAGCGACAATTACACTGACGATACGGACTGGTCGTATACGGTCACCCTTACCAGCGATTCCTGGAAAACTTCAATCAGCAAGAGTGTTCTTGATAAATATAATACTTCGTCTACAGACGCAGAAAGTTACAGATATGTTTACTACGTAGCATCTGAAACAGTAGGCGGAGTAGGCGACAAGACAGAAGGCGTAGACTACATACTTCTCCCGATAGAGAACAATTATGTCTCTGCCAATGACGCAGACACGCCAATACTGGTTAAGAATCAGAACATACGCTTTAAACTCCCGGCGACGGGAGGTAGAGGAACAGTCGGCATATATGTTGTCGGAACTGTTTTAATAACAATAAGCCTATTTAGCGGATACGCTGTTTACAGGCAAAAAAGGAGGCGAGAATAAATGGCTTCCTGATGAAAAAAATACGTATCCGTAAAATAATGAAATGAAAAATGGAGGTAAATATTATGAAAAAAACTAAGAGATATTTAGCGTTAATGACAGCGAGCTTTTTAGCTATCACACCTATGGCAGCGACAGGATTAACAGCTGTTGCGGCGGATTATGATATCACAGTTAATAACTCAATTGATAGCTACGCTTATAAGGCTTATAAGATATTTGCAGGAGATATAAGCGGAACGACCCTTTCAAATATTGAATGGGCAACTGGATTTAATAATGCAGATTTTGTTACGGCTTTACAAAGCGATAGTACATTCGGAAGTGATTTCACATCTAAGAGTACGGCTTCTGAAATTGCAGAAGTTTTAGCTGGATATAATGAAACAAGTGATGTTAATAAACTTGCTAAGTTTGCTAAGCTTGCTTATGCAAATAGAGGTACGGTAGTGGCTGTGGACTCAGGTACATTAAGTGGTGGAACATATACAATTCCGGCAACGGAAGCAGGTTATTATCTCATAGAGGAGTCAAGCGTACCAAGTGGTGAAGCAGTGTCGCGTTATATGTTAAAAGTTACAGGACCAACAAATGTAACACCTAAGCGTCCTGAACCTACAATTAATAAGACAATTACTGGCGGAGCTGATTCTGGTAAAGCTAATAATGTAAGCATAGGAGATGCTGTTACTTATAACATAACTTCTGCCGTACCTGATATGACAGGATATGACAAATATTTCTTTGTAATCAATGATGATATGGCAGCAGGTCTTACATTCAATAATGATGTTGCTATAACTATTGGTTCGACTACTTTGACATCATCACAGTTTGAAGTTCAGACAGATTCAACTGAAACAGATGGTCATACTTTCCAGATCGTTTTCAAGGATTTCTATAATACTTGGAAAACACACTCTGGTGATACCATAAGCGTAACATATTCAGCAACGCTGAATGAAAATGCTAACCGCACAACAACAGGTAACGTGAATTCTGCTTCACTTACATATTCAAACAATCCTAATGTAAGTTATACTGGTACAAATGAGCCGACAGGCAGCGATCCTGTAGGTACTACACCTCAGTCCCAGACAAAAACATATACTGCTAATATCAAACTGACAAAGAAAGATGGATTAGGTAGTGTTCTTACAGGTGCAAAATTCCAACTTACAGGTACTTCTGCAAACGTTGTTCTGGTTAACGGAACAGCATATCAGGTGGATAACACAAGCGGTACATACTATAAACTTAAAGACGGAACATTTACTACAGATTCGACAGGAGATTCAAGTGTATATGACGGAACAGACAAATACAAGATTGTTACAAATGTAAGTTCATTAGAAACTTATACTAATATTTGTCAGGAAGCATATGTAAAATCTGATGGTACATTAGAGTTTGGTGGTCTTGGTGCTGGTACATATACATTATCAGAAATAGTTACTCCAAGTGGATATAATTCTATTTCAGATATGACAATTGTAATAGACGGAAGCGGAAATACATTTGCGTCACCAGCTTGGAGTGCAACTAAGGATGGTTCTAATGTAACCATGACAGATACAGCTACAGTTGCATTTGATGTATTTAATAACGAAGGCGCAACTCTTCCATCAACCGGTGGAATAGGAACAAAGCTTTTCTACTTATTCGGCGGACTTCTCGTTGCAGGTTCAGTAGTATTCCTCGTAACAAAGAGAAGAATGAACACAAGAGAAAACTAACTAAATTGCAATATACAAGCAGCATATAAACATTTATCTGCGGTGGGGGAGCTTTCCCCCACTGTATGACTCTATCAATTATTTCGGGAGCTTTTCATGAAACGCTTTATACTGAGATCGCTTCCCTTTGTCGCATTGATATTAGGTCTGTCACTCCTGCTCTATCCGACTATAAGCGAGCACATAAATGCTCTGCATCAGTCGAGGGCGATACAGAACTATAACGATATATCCGCTTCCATGAGTGATGCTCAGCACGAGGCGATAATTGAAGCTGCAAGGGAATATAATAAAAAGATAGCTTCTACAGAAGGGGCTCTCTATCACCCTGAGCTTGTGCCTGATTACGATACTACCCTGGATATCACAGGTACGGGGATAATGGGCTATCTTACTATTGAAAAGATCAAGGTAGAGCTTCCGATTTATCACAGCGTTGAAGATGATGTTTTGCAGATAGCAGCGGGACACCTGCCGGGAACGAGTCTGCCGATAGGCGGAATCGGTAATCATGCAGTTCTCTCAGGACACAGAGGTCTTCCGAGTGCAAGGCTGTTCACAGACCTTGATAAAATGGAATTGGGCGATATGTTCTATGTCACGGTGCTGTCAGATGTTATGGCATATCAGGTGGATCAAATAAAAATCGTAAAGCCATATGAGGTCGATGATCTTATGATCGACCCAGCCGAAGACTATTGTACACTTTTCACCTGTACGCCCTACGGCATCAATTCGCACAGACTGCTGATACGCGGAAAAAGGGTAGAGACAAAAGAGGAAATGAAGGTATATGTTGCAAATGACGGTTTTATAGTGTCGCCATTGATAGTTGCACCAATTATTGCCGCTCCCATACTTTTGATACTGCTTATCGTACTGATTTTCGGTGGAAAAAAGGGAAGGGAAAGATAATGAAGCGGCGCATCTCAACAGGAAGGGAGTGATATCGTGCCTGACAGGACAAAAAAAGTGTTAAGCCTGCTGTTAAGTACAGTATGTATATTGTTTATGTTTGGTACAGCTGTTCCGCATTTCATTTTTGCGGACGGTGATAAAAGTATCACTCTCGAATGTTGCAGAGAAAATGTAATATTAAGTAATATGAAATGGAGGCTTTTCCGTGTAGGCGGGCGCAGTAATGGAGAGTTTGTATTTACGGGAGATTTTTCGGGCTGCTATGCCGATCTGAAAGATATGTCTGTGGAGAATATAAGTATGGCTGCACAGACGATCGAGAGCTTTTCGCTTGAAAAAGGTGCTGTTCCGTTAGCGGAGGGAACTACCGACGAAAACGGCAGACTTGTATTCAGCGGACTTTCAAACGGATTATATCTTGCGGTCGGTTTCCCTGTCAAGCAGCTTCCGTTCACTTATGAGCCGTCACCGCTCCTTCTTGAAGTGAGAGATGATGTGGAGGATCTTACGTTTAATGCATTCCCTAAAATAGTGCGCGCAACGCTGAGCGAAGGAGCACGGGGTTATACTGTAAGGAAGGTATGGATCGATGACAATGATCTGTTTGAAGCCAGACCGACTTATGTAACAGTTGACCTTTTCAGGAATGGTGAATTATATGACACAGTTACCCTCAATGAAAGTAACAACTGGGAGCATCGCTGGTATTCGCTTGACATTGAATATCAGTGGAGAGTTGCCGAACGTGTTATACCTGTCAGATATCAGGTGAGGGTAGAGCGTAATGAGACACAGTTCCTTATACGAAATCGATATGAGACCATATCCGATTGGGGTGAGGTCACGAGAACGACGAAGACCACAACTTCGGGCACAGTGACTACTACCTCATTTACGACTGCAATAACGACTTCTGATGATGTATCAACGGACAGGGTCACAGGTGTGAACGTATCGCAAACGACTGTACCGATCAGGACAACAGGTGATTCGTTATCAACTGCATCAGCGCCTCCCGAGACTACTTCGAGGAGTGATCTTCCGCAGACGGGACAGCTATGGTGGCCTGTACTGCCACTGGTAGTAGGAGGAGCAGTGCTGGTGTTCATCGGATTTCTTATGAGAAGCGGAAAAGATGAATAATAAGCATCATTTCCATATCAAAAACTAACAGGCAAAAAAGCTGTCGGTATGAAAATATCGGCAGCTTTTGCTATTGTGGAAAATTTTTCGGGGAAATAATTCGGCTTTTTCAGACAATGAAACAGAAAAAATGCAGCCGTTAAAGGTGGGATATATTTATTCCAAGGCGAAAAAGCGTGGGAAAAAGTGAAAAAAGTACTGAAAATGCGCTTTAAACATAGTCATGGAGCTGTTATACTTCTAACAGAGGAGGCTGCTGCCATGAAAAAAATAAACATAATAATAACTATCATATTTATGCTTCTTTTGTGCGGGAATATCAACGCGCACTGTGCGGAAAAAGACGGCTATGAGTATACGCTTATAGATGGAGAAGTTACGATAATCGGGTACAGAGGAGAGCCTGAAAGCATCACTATCCCCGAATTCATCGAGAGCTGTCCCGTTACAGAGATAAGGGACAATGCTTTTTACAACTGCCACTCGCTGAGACATATCAGTATTCCCGATACTGTGCTGAAGATAGGTCATCACAGTTTTTATGCCTGTTATTCGCTGGAGGAGATAAAATTGCCGCCCGATCTTGAAGAAATAGGCATGGGCTGTTTTTGCGGCTGTGCAGGTCTTGTCTCGGCAGATCTGCCCGAAACTCTTACGGTACTTCCCGATTCATGTTTCCGCGCCTGTACTTCTCTTACGGAAGTGATATTGCCGCGGAGATTATCAGTGATAGAAAAGTTCTGCTTTTCAGGCTGTACGTCACTTCGCAGTGCAGAAACAGGGGAAAGTCTCACGGCAGTCGGTGAGAGGGCATTTTATATGTGCAACAGACTTGATAGTATATACCTTCCGCCGAGCTGCTGCACCGTCGGTTGTCAGGCACTTGGCTACACCTGCGACGGAAACATGATGCTGAGACAGACAGAGATGCTGATATCGGGTGAAAAAGGCTCCGCCGCCGAGAGCTACGCCGCTGAGAACGGACTTCCGTTTGAGGAAACAGCAGTTGAAGCATTCAGGAGTATCGAGCTGATAGAGAAGGACGATTGTGAAAGAGACATATTCTGCAAGTTTGGCTTGCTGGTGTTTGCAGTTCTGACAGTTGTTGCTGTGAAGTTTATCATCGGAAAGCGCAGGGGACACGAATGACAATATTTGTATAATGAACTTACCAGAAATTGCGCTTTTTCTTAAATGTATCAAAAATAGTAATGTTTCATAAAATCACTTGCAATTTCAGCTAAAATGTGATATGATTATTGTGTAAATATGCGTTAAGTTGTTGATTTAAGTTTAGGCACTTAAAACATCAGCTTAAAGACAATTTAATATTACGATCTGGAGGGATCACTTTGAAGAAAGAAAACATGAAGCGGTCTGCGTGCACTGTTGCAGCCGCATTCATCGCAGCTTCTGCGATGACCTTCCCATCTTCGGCGATGAAAACTGCAAAAAGCGCTGTTGCAGCTGATTCTGTCATGAAGTATGAATTTGAGGACGGCAAGACCAGCGGCGGAAAGATCCATGCTAACGGAGCTTCCGATGTCAAGCTGGGAGATTTTCCGGAAAATACCGACCTCAGCGGATTCTCAGGCAAAGGTTTTGCTTATCTCGACCAGAAGGGCACTACCCTCAGCGTCGAGGTCGATGTTCCCGAAGGCGGACTCTATGAGCTTGCTATCGGCTACTGTGAACCCAGCGATCCGAACAAGAAGGTACAGTATCTCAACATCAACGGTGTCAATCAGGGTGAGCTGACCTGCCCGTATACTCCAAAATTTGCCGAAACATCGGGCGGTGTAGTTAATCTTAAAAAAGGAAAGAACACCATTGAGCTGAAGGCTTACTGGGGCTATACCTTCTTCGATTACCTTACACTTAAGCCTGCTTCCGAGAAACTGTCAAAGCTTTCACCTACAAGAAAGCTCTCGAATCCAAAGGCTTCCGAGTCGGCACAGAGACTTTACAGCTACCTTTGCGATGTCTACGGAAAGCATATAATCGCAGGTCAGCAGGAGTACTGCGGCGATCACAATTACAACCTCTGGAACAGCCCCGATGTGTTTATCAAGGACAATGAGGCAGAGTTCGAGTACATCAATGATAAAACAGGCAAGCAGCCTGCTATCCGCGGTATCGATTTCCTCGCCTATAACTCATCTTCGGACTGGAGGGATCATGCGCCTGAGCGCGTTATCGAATGGGTGAACAAGTACCACGGTATAGCTACAGTTTCATGGCACTGGAACGTGCCGTGCGAAAAGGGAAGCTCCGATATCGCATTCTATGTTGAGTCAGCAAATCCGAAGTTCACTACGTTCAGTATTTCCAAGGCTCTTGAAGAGGGCACATGGGAAAATGAAGTTATAATGAAGGATATCGAACTTATCGCAGGCGAATTCAAGAAGCTCAAGGACGCTGATGTACCTGTTCTGTTCAGACCTCTCCACGAGGCTGAGGGAGCATGGTTCTGGTGGGGAGCTGAAGGCGCTGAGCCTTGCAAGAAGCTCTACCGTCTGCTCTATGACCAGCTCACAAATGTCTACGGCCTTGACAATATCATCTGGGAGTGGACAGGCTCTACATCACCTGCGGCAGCCGACTGGTACCCTGGCGACGATGTTGTTGACATAGTTGGCTATGACAAGTATAACTGCGCTGACGGTCTTGCTAATCTCAGCTCGATCGCATCAACATTCTACAGCCTTGTACAGGGAACGGACGGTCAGAAAATGGTAGCAATGACCGAGAATGACTCTATCCCGTCACTTGAAAACCTTGTGAACGATAAGGCTGCATGGCTCTATTTCTGCCCATGGTATATGAATTACCTCACCAGTGAGCAGAACAACCCCGTTGACAATCTCATTGAAGTTTATCAGAGCGATTACTGCATCACTCTCGATGAGCTTCCCGACCTCAAGAAATACCCGATAAACGGCAGCGGTCAGACAGATGTGACTACTTCTGTCCCAAAGACTACTTCCACTTCTACTTCTACTGTCAGGACTACCTCAACTTCTGCTAAAACTACAACTTCAACTTCCACCAAGCCTGTTACCACCACCTCTGTTGTGTCAAAGGACTACAAAAAAGGCGACGCTAACTGCGACGGCGGAGTCGATATGTCAGATGTTGTTATCATTATGCAGGCTCTTGCAAGTCCTAACAAATACGGCGTAAACGGCAGCGATAAGCATCACATCACATTACAGGGACAGCTTAACGGTGACGTTGACATAAGCAGCAAAGGTCTCACTTCAAATGATGCTCTGGAGATACAGAAATACCTCCTCGGCACTTCAGAGTGGGAGCAATAAAGCAAAAATGATTCACATAATTTAAAAGGGAGGAAAGAATGATGAATCACAAAAAACTCGCCGCAACGATAATGAGTATCGTTACAGCGGCAACTACATTCAGCGCGACGCTGACACCTGTTGTGGCAGTAGATGCTGACACAGAACAGCAGTTCTGCGCACCGATCAGTGAAGTTGTCAAGGATTCAGGGCTTGACATCGACTATGCGCGTGCACTGCAATATTCTATTTACTTCTATGACGCAAATATGTGCGGATGCGGAGTTGATGAGAATTCCCGTCTGAAATGGCGCGGCGACTGCCACACATATGATGCTCACGTTCCGATGATCGAATGGGACGGACTTACGGAAAAGACAAGTAAGGGCGGTACAAACCTCTCTGCTTCGTTCATGGCAAAGTACAAGGATATCCTTGATCCTGACGGCGACGGAACTATCGACGTTTCAGGCGGTTTCCACGATGCAGGCGACCATGTTGAGTTCGGTATGCCTGAGAACTATACAGCAGCTACACTCGGCTGGGGCTACTATGAGTACCGTGATGTTTACAAGAAGCTCAAGCAGGACGATCACATCGAGACTATCCTGCGTTACTTCAATGATTACCTTATGAGATGTACCTTCCTTGATAAGGACGGCACAGTTATCGCTCACTGCTATCAGGTAGGCGAGGGTAATATCGACCATAAGATCTGGAACAGCCCTGAGGTTGACACAATGCCCCGTCCGGCATTCTTCCTTACAGCTGAAAAGCCTCAGACAGATTACGTTGTTTCTGCCTGCGCTTCACTGGCTATCAACTACCTCAACTTCAAGGATACAGACCCCGAGTATGCTGCAAAGTCACTTGATTATGCAAAGGCACTCTGGAAGTTTGCTAATGATAATCCAAAGGAGCTTTCCGACAACGCTGACGGTCCTGGACAGTTCTACGGCTCAAGCAAGTGGCAGGACGACTACTGCTGGTGCGCAGCTTGGATGTACCTTGCAACAGAAGATGCGAGCGTATTTGATTACGCCGTAAAGATATTCGATTACTATGCTCCTTCAGGCTGGTGCTACTGCTGGAACGATATGTGGAGCGGCGCAGGCGTGATGTGGGCTGTTATCAATCAGAAGTACCCTGAGCTTGATCTTGTTCAGAAGATCAGAGATGCACAGGGCAAGAACAAGTATGTGTTCAAGGATTTCTGGGACGATGACTGTGTAGGCAAGTGCCTTAAAGCTTGGAAGCAGAAGGAAACAAAGGGCGGATTTGCACACCTTGATACATGGGGCAGCTGCCGTTACAACACAGCTATGCAGATGATCTGTCTCCTCTATGATAAGTACAATAACAACGGCAAGCCAAGCGAGTGGAGCGAATGGGCTAAGAAGCAGATGGACTATGTACTCGGTAAAAATGACGTAACATACAAGGAAACTGAAAAGTACAGCGTTCTTGCAGGTAAGAACGGTACTCACGGTCCGAGAGCATTCGTCGTAGGCTATAATGATAATGCTGTAAAGAATCCTCACCACCGTGCTGCATCAGGACTCCTCATGGCAGAAGATCCCCGTGAGCAGAAGCACATCCTCTGGGGTGCTCTCGCAGGCGGTCCTGACGGAAATGACGGTCACGATGATGCTACTAAGAACTGGACAGAGAACGAGGTAACTATCGACTATAACGCAGCTCTTCCTGCTGCTGCTGCCGGTCTCTATGAGATGTACGGCACACCTGATATGGCTATCACACCTAATTTCCCACCTGAGGATGAGAAGCGTGTTTACGGCACAAACAACGGTGAAGGCAGCGGAAGCGGCTACTGGATCGAGGCTGTCGGCGTAGACAAGCCAAACCTCAACGGTGACGGTTCGGGTACAACACAGGTATCCTTCAAGGTGCTCACAGGTGAGAGCAATCCTTCACTGAAGACTTCTGTTCGTTATTACTTCAATATCAGCGAAATGAAGAAGGGTATCGACGGTCTTGGCGAAGTTCGTGAGCTTTACGATCAGGCATTCACAGAAGACGGTGAAGGCGCAAACGGAACACTTACAGGTCCTTTCAAGTACGATAAAGTACCGAACACATATTATGTAGAGATCACATGGGACGGCTACATTATTGCTAATTCAGGTAAGAAGTATCAGTTCGATCTTGGTATGTACTACGGTGATCTTTGGGATCCTACAAACGACTGGAGCTACGAGGGCCTTGAGATCGGAGACAGCACAGCGTTCTTTGCAGTTGATGATCCGCCTGAGAAGCGTACTGACCATATCTGCGTATACGATAACGGTGTTCTCGTAGGCGGTATCGAGCCTGACGGTTCTGTGCCTGCACCTAAGGAGGACAAGACAACTACAACAACAGCTCCTAAGAAGACAACAACTACTACCACAAAGGTAACAACTACAACAACAAAGACAATAACTACAACTTCTAAGTCCGTTGAAACAAAGGTAACTCTCGCAGGTGATGCAAACTGTGACGGCGGAGTTGATATGAGTGACGTAGTTCTTATCATGCAGGCTCTTGCAAATCCGAATAAGTACGGTATCAAGGGTTCTGACGATAAGCACCTCACAGAGCAGGGAAGCGCTAACGCTGACGTTGATACAAGTGTCAAGGGCGTTACAGCAGGTGATGCTCTCAGAGTTCAGGAATTCCTTCTCGGAAAAGTAAAGTCACTTTGATAATGCTAATGACAGGGTGTACGATTATGTACGCCCTGTTTTTTTAGGTCGGGAACACCGTGCAAAATATGATGCAGTATTTTGAATAAATCCCTCCGAACTGCCAATGATAGCCATTGAGGTGATGCATATGAAAAAGCCTTCGTGGTATATCATGGCGGCAGGATTATTCCTTGCGATACTTATTTCTAATGTGAGCAGCTTCATAATTGACGGCAGAAAGCTTGACGAGCTTCGCGGAAGTGTGCTCAGACTGCATATACTTGCAAATTCGGACAGCGATGCAGACCAGCGATTGAAGCTCATGGTGCGGGACAAGCTACTTGAAAGCAATATCTTCAGCGGTGCGGAAAGCCTTTCCGAAGCCGAGAGCATAGCTGAAAAAAAGCTGGGATATATTGAATATATCGCAGAAAAAACTCTGCGTGAGCACGGCTGCTATAAAAAAGTTTCGGCAGCGATCGAGGATCATGACTTTGACGAGCGCGTCTACGGGGACATTACAATGCCTGCCGGACGTTACAGAGCACTGCGCGTGAAAATAGGCGAAGCGAAGGGGCATAACTGGTGGTGTGTGATGTATCCTCCGCTATGCCTTCCTGCTGCCTGTGATACCGAAGATAAGCATAAAACAGAAACGGCAGAACTTACTGAAAACAAGTCAGCCGAAGAGGAGCATTTTGATGAAAAAGAGCTTGATATAATGCGCAAACCTCGAAAATATAAGGTGAAATTTGCTCTTTGGGATAAGATAAAGGAGCTCCTTGATGAATGAATTGTGCAAAGTGACAAAAAATGCGCCTGCTCTTGACATTGGTGATAATGTGGTGTATAATATTTGAGTAAACAAAGCAGAACTATGCGTTCTCACCGTCGGGCTATGCTGAAACGGTCAATATGTATGGATATGTAAAGCTGTATTAGGCAGCTTGATTTTCAGTGTGTATTGGTGAGTGCGGATATATTCTGCACTCATTTTTGTTTTTTAAATTATATTGCTTGGAGGTGCTTGACTATTAGCAAACAGGAACTGCAGATCAACGAAGAGATAAGAGACAAAGAAGTGCTCGTAATCGACGCTGAAGGAAAAAAGCTCGGCGTTTTATCCGCCAAAGAAGCTCAACAGATGGCTTTTGAACAGGATCTGGATCTCGTTAAGATCGCTCCGCAGGCAACACCGCCCGTATGCCGCATAATGGACTACGGTAAGTATTGCTTTGAGCAGGCTAAACGTGAGAAGGAAGCAAGAAAAAATCAGAAGGTCGTATCAATAAAGGAGATAAGAATGTTCTCCACGATAGATACACATGATTTTGAAACGAAGGTAAATCAGGCTGTCAAATTTCTACAGGGCGGCGATAAACTCAAGGTGTCAGTAAGATTCCGTAAGAGAGCTATTGCACACCCGGAGCTTGGAGGAGAACTGCTTGATCGCTTCAAGGAGGCAGTTTCTGAGGCAGGCACTGTGGATAAGCCGGCTAAAATGGAGGGACGCAGCATCGTAATGTTCGTTTCCCCAAAGGCCGCTAAGTAAGGAGGATCATATAATGGCAAAGGTAAAGGTTAAAACTCACTCGGGCGCTAAGAAGCGTTTTAAGATTACAGGAAGCGGTAAGGTAAAGTACCAGCACACCAACAAGAGACACAGACTTACTCAGAAGGACACTAAGCGCAAGAGAATCGCTCGTAACGCAGGTGTAGCAGACTGCACAAACGCACCTACAATCAAGAAGCTCGTTCCTTATATGTAATCGGAAGCGGATAAGTAATTCCGCATGGTACTGAGCGCAATTCCCGTAATTTTAATTTTGGAGGTAAAAGACTATGGCACGTATTAAAGGTGC
>Ga0256405_10003376_pt1 | contig 33024 bp, 34 predicted proteins | sample RumenRJG_02DNA_FD_189096 | JGI IMG/M metagenome (GOLD analysis project Ga0256405, IMG submission 189096) | Bovine rumen microbial communities from Lethbridge, Alberta, Canada - RJG_02 | ecosystem: Host-associated > Mammals > Digestive system > Stomach > Rumen | place: Canada: Alberta...
TCTCTAAAAGTTTCTTATCTCTTACATTTATTTAAAGTATTTCTACATGTTTTTATTGCTCTTTTTATTCTGATTTATTAAGTTTTGTTAACAAAAGTATATATCCTTTTCGCTTTTTGTAATATTGTTAAGCAAAGCAATAGGCGTAAAAGCACTATTTACAAAGATTACATATTAATCTAAAATGTAATTATGAATACAGTAGTTATTATTTTACCTGTTTTAAACGAAGCAGAAAATATTAAAGATTTTATTGAAAAAATTATAAAGAATATTGATAATAACCTCGTAAAAATTCTTGTAGTAGATGACTATTCACCTGACGGAACAGGAGAAATAGTTAAAAATTTACAGAAAACATATTCAAATTTATATCTCATTCAAAACCCTAAAACAGGTCTTGGAAATGCATACAAAAAAGGATTTAAGTTCGCAATAGATAAACTCAATGCAAATATTTTAATAGAAATGGATTCAGATTTTTCGCATCCACCTGAACTTATAAAAGATTTAATTGAAGAAATAAATAAAGGTTATGATTTTGTTATTGGTTCAAGATACATAAAAGGAGGTTCAATTCCCGATAACTGGGGTTTATTCAGAAAAATGAACAGCAAATACGGAAATATTTTTGCAAGATTTATTGCCGGATTAAAAAATATTCATGACTGTACATCAGGTTTTAGGGCAATTAGAACCGATTTTATAAAAAATATTGATTTAGATAAACTTGATGTGCAAGGATATTCGTTTCAGATGAATATTTTATTTGAATGCGTAAATATGGGTGCTAAAGTTAAGGAAATTCCACTAAATTTTAAAGACAGAGAAAAAGGTAAATCCAAATTAGGAATTAAAGATATTTCAGAATTTATTATAAATTCGCTGAAACTTTTGCTTAGAAGATTATTTTTTTAAATTCTGTATTGCAAAGCCTGAGTTACGTGTTTTGACTGAATATTTTCAGAATTATCCAAATCAGCAATTGTTCTTGCTATTTTTAAAATTCTGTCATATTTTCGACCGGAAAGACTATATTTCAAAGCGGCAGTTTTTAAAATTTCAGTCGAAACCTCATCAATTGAACAATATTTAGATATTAACTTTGAATTAAGAGCCGAATTTATAAAAATATTCTCATGTTTGTATCTTTCATATTGGATTTTTCTTGCATTAATTACTCTTTTTCTTATTTCACTTGATGATTCGCCTTCTGTCTTTGAATTTGTAAGTTCTTCTGCCGTTAATCTCGGAACGTCAATTATTAAATCAATTCTATCTAATATAGGACCTGAAAGTCTTGACTTATATTTTTGAATTTGGTATTCAGAACATTTACAATGTTTTTCTTTATCACCTAAAAATCCGCAAGGACAAGGATTCATTGCACCTAATAAAATAAAACTTGCAGGATATTTAACTGAATTTTTCACCCTTGAAATAGTTATTTCTCCATCTTCAAGAGGCTGACGTAAAACTTCCAAAACATTTCTTGGAAATTCAACCATTTCATCAAGAAATAAAACACCTCTATGTGCAAGTGTAATTTCACCGGGTTTTGGAGAAGCACCGCCACCGATAATACCAACAGCAGATGCTGTATGATGAACAGTTCTAAACGGACGCACAGTAATAAGAGGTTCTTTTTCAGATAACAAACCAGCTATACTATATATTCTTGTAAGTTCAATAGCTTCTTCTGGAGTAAGAGGAGGTAATATTGATTGAAAACACTTTGCCATCATTGTTTTTCCGGAACCCGGAGAACCCGTCATAAGCAGATTATGTCCTCCTGCGGCTGCTATTTCTAAAGCTTTTTTAGCTTTTTGTTGACCTTTTACATTTTTAAAATCAAACAAATATTCTTCATAATCTATCTCTGTCAGATAATCATCTAATTTACTCTTTACAGGTTTTAACGGTACATCAACAAAATTATTCACAACATCAGTTAAATGTTCTGCAGGATAAACTTCAATTCCTGAAGCAAATGAAGCCTCTATAGAATTATCTTTAGGAATTATCACCTTTGTAATTCCAAATTCTTTTAAACCTTGTACAAGAGGTAAAATACCATTAGTTTTTCTTAAATGTCCATCAAGTGAAAGTTCTCCCAAAAACCCCCAATTTTCAATATTATCTTGAGAAAGCAAACCTTCTTCAATTAACACTCCGATTGCAATAGGTAAATCATAGTTTGTTCCTTCTTTTCTAATATCGGCAGGTGCAAGATTTATAATAACTTTACCTCTTGGAAACGTATATTCAGAATTTTTAATAGCAGAACGAACTCTTTCTTTAGCCTCATTAATAGCAGTATCAGCAAGTCCTACAATGCTTATCGAAGGAAGCGAATTTACAGTATCAACTTCAACTTCCACTTTATGAGCATCAAGACCAATTATTGCTGATGTTATTACTTTACAAACCATTTTTGCCCTTTTGTTTATGTTTTACTTTTTATATTATAATAAAAATATGAGCAAAGATATTAAAAATGTATTTATTATAAATTTTGGCGGAATTGGCGATGAAATAATGTTTTTACCTACAATTATTTCGTTAAAAAAAACTTATCCTACCTGTAAGATAACACTCTGTCTTGAAGAAAGAACTAAATCAATAAAAGATTTAACAGATTTAATTGATGAACTTTATTTTGTAAATATAAAAGGACAAAATAAGTACAAAGAACTTTTAAAAATGGTTTTTAAAGCAAGATTTGGCAAATATGATACAATAATATCTTCCGGAGGAAATAAATTAATAAGTTTATTATTGTTTCTAACAGGAATAAAAACAAGAATTGGATATAATACAGGATTTTTAAGTAAACTTTTACTTTCACATGCAGTAAACTTAAACAAAAATCAATATGCACCAAAAATGTATCATGAACTCGTTTTTCCTTTAACAGATGAAATAACTGAACTTCCTCAAATAAATATTGAACCTCAGCAAAAAATTGATAACTCAATACTTATTCACCCCGGAGTAAGCCAAATGAGCATAAAAAAAGGAATAATAAAAACTGTTGATGCAAAAATATGGGCTAAAGTTTTAAAATTACTGACAGAACAGGGAAAACATGTAATTTTAGCGGGCGGACCTGATGACAAAGAATGTATCGAAATTATAAAAAAAGAGTGTGGAACTTTTGACTATGATGATTACACAAAAGGTCAAATAAAAAATTTAAAGGAATTAGCAGAATTAATTGGTAAATCAGAAAAATTTATTTGTTCGGATTCTGCACCACTACATATAGCAATAGCACTTCAAACAAGAACTTATGCAATATTTGGTTCAACTGATGATAAAAAATTAATTCCTCAAAAAGAGTTTGTAACTGCAATAAAATCAAAAAAAATTTGTCCGATTGCACCATGCCTTTGGGAAAAAAGACAAACATCATGTGAAAAATTAACATGTTTGGATATTTCTGCAGAAGAAATAGTTGAAATTGTAACGAATTCGTAACATAAAAAACCATGTCTACAACGCCTTTTTGAGCATTTAACGATTAATAATCAATTTAAAATTTTAAATGATTTTTTTTATGCTATACTGGTAGTGAATGTTAGATATACGTATTAGTGGAAAAGAAAAGGTTAGAAAATTATGGCATTACCAAAAGTAGCATATTTCTCAATGGAAATAGCATTAGATCAATCTCTAAGTACATATTCAGGAGGCTTAGGATTTTTGGCAGGTTCACACATGTTATCTGCAGGATACTTACAATTACCAATGGTAGGTGTAACTATGTTATGGTCTTACGGATATTATGATCAACGTATTGACCACAATGGACAAGTTGAAGTTGCATATATCAGAAAATACTATGATTTCTTAACAGATTTAGGAATCTCAACAGAAATTGATATATTTGGGGAAAGAGTAAAAGTAAAAGCTTACAAAGTAGAACCTGAGTTATTCGGTTCTTGTCCGGTTTACTTATTAACAACAGACATTGAAGGTAACAGTGATTGGGCAAGAAGCATTTCTCACAGACTATATGATGGAAATGAAAAGATAAGAATTGCACAAGAAGTTGTATTGGGTGTAGGTGGAGTAAGAATACTTCAAAAAGCGGGATTCAAATTTGAAGTTATTCATATGAACGAAGGACACGCATTACCTGCAGCATTTGAATTGTTAAAACAAGCAAAAGGTGATTTGGAAGCTGTAAAAAAACAAACAGTATTTACAACACACACACCTGTTGCAGCAGGAAATGAAGTACACTGGGTAGACACATTAATGGAAGGCGGATTCTTCCAAGGTGCATCAAGAGAAACAGCAGTAGCTTTAGGTGGCGAAAACTTTTCTTTAACTGTTGCAGCTTTAAAAATGAGCCGTATAGCAAATGCCGTATCACAATTACACGGTCTTGTTTCAAATAAAATGTGGGAACACGTTGAAGGCAGATGTCCTATCCGTGCAATAACAAATGCCGTAAATTTACATTACTGGCAAGACACAAGAGTAAAAGGAGACAAAACATTCTCTCAACTACTTGCAGCTAAAAAAGAAATGAAGGCACAATTATTTAAGTATGTTGCAAATGTTGCAGGTAAAAGATTTGACCCTGATGTATTAACAATCACTTGGGCAAGAAGATTTGCTGATTACAAACGTGCTTGGCTAATCTTAATGGACAACGACAGAATCATGAAATTACTTAACGATAATAAAATTCAAATTATTTTCGCAGGTAAATTCCATCCGGATGATGTTATGGGAAGAGAAATGTTTAATAAGTTATTAAATCGTTCTCATTCTATGAAAAATGTAGTTGTATTACCTGGTTACGAATTGCAATTAAGTAAAAGATTAAAAATGGGTTCTGATATATGGTTAAATACACCATTAAGACCATTTGAAGCATCAGGAACTTCAGGTATGAGTGCAAATGCCAATGGAACTATACATTTATCAATTTTTGACGGTTGGACTGTAGAAGGTACATTCAACGGTATTAACGGTTACACTGTTGAATATGAAGGATTGGATGATGACATTCCATGGGAAGAAAGACATTGGAAAGACCATGAATACATTATGAACACAATCGAAAATGAAATTATTCCAACTTATTATGACAATAAGGAAGAATGGGCAAGAATGATGCGTCAAGCAATCAGAACTGCAGAAGCATATTTTAATTCTGACCGTATGGTTATTGAATATTATAACAGAATTTATCGTTCAATTGCTCACGGTGATTTAAGCGAAAATGATGACGGAAAAGAAAAGAAATATATAAACACTAAACCAACATTTGATGCTTGGAAATATGCAAATATCAAATAGTTAGTTATACACAATACAATACGAAAAAGAATTAAGATAATCTAATCTTAATTCTTTTTCTTTATAATGATATGCCTCGTTGTTTGGAGAGATTTAGGATGTGAGTGAAACCCTGTTATACTAAGGAAGAGTTTTTCCTTTCTTCTTAATTGGAAAGCAAAAAAAAATAAGTATATACTGCAAAATTTCATCCACTACTCGCAACTTTGTTTTGCAGTTAAAGAAATAGAATTTAATGATTGTTAAATATCTTAAACCGTAAATTTTTCTACAATTTCAGGATGACATGCGAATTTAAGATATTTACAAATCATCTAAAATAGCAAGGGCGGAGAATTTAAATAAATTCTCCGCCCTTAAATTTTTCAAAAGCTGTTATGAAATAATTCTTTCAAATTACATCATACCGCCCATACCGCCCATGCCTGCCATAGCTGACATATCAGGAGCAGCAGCTTTTTCTTCAGGAACTTCAACTACTGCAGCTTCTGTTGTTAACAACATTGAAGCTACTGATGAAGCATTTACTAAAGCACTTCTTGTAACTTTAGCAGGATCAACAATACCTGATTTAAACATATCAGTATATACATTTGATAATGCATCGTAACCGAATGCACCTTCTTCAGATTTAACCATTTCAACAACTACATCTGCTTTCGCACCTGAGTTTGAAGCAATTAATCTTAAAGGAATATCTAATGATGCAGTTAAGATTCTGTATCCGATTTTTTCATCATCAGAATCAAATTCTGTTGAATTCATCTTGCTTTCCAATTCTTGTTGAACTCTTAATAATGCAACTCCACCGCCAGGTACTATACCTTCTTCATTAGCAGCTCTTGTAGCATTTAAAGCATCTTCTATTCTTAATTTTCTTTCTTTTAGTTCAACTTCACTTGCAGCACCAACTTCAATTACTGCAACTCCGCCAGAAAGTTTTGCCATACGTTCTTGTAATTTTTCTTTATCATAGTCGCTATCAGAAGCTTCTATTTGTTTTTTAATTAAAGAAATTCTTTCTTTAACAGCTGTTTTTGTTTCATCACCAACAACGATTGTTGTTTCATCTTTTGTTACAGTTACACGTTTTGCAAGACCTAACATTTGAGTAGTTACATTTTCCAATTTAATACCAAGTTCTTCAGTATACATTTGACCGCCTGTTAGGATTGCAATATCTTCTAACATTGCTTTTCTTCTATCACCAAAACCTGGAGCTTTTACAGCAACAGCTCTGATAACTTTTCTCATTGTGTTTACAACTAATGTTGCTAATGCTTCTCCTTCAACATCTTCTGCAATCAATAATAACGATTTACCATCTCTTGCAACTTGTTCTAATAAAGGTACTAAATCTTGAATTAAATTAATTTTTTTATTGCAACAGAAAACATAAGCATCTTCTAAAACTGCTTCCATTCTTTCTGCATCTGTTACAAAGTATGGTGAAATATAACCTTTATCAAATTGCATACCTTCAACAACTTTTAAGTTTGTACCGAAAGATTTACTTTCTTCAACAGTAATAACACCTTCATTACCAACTTTTTCCATTGCTTCTGCGATTAATTCACCAATTTCAGAATTGTTACCTGCTGAAATCGCTGCAACTTGTGCAATTTCTTCTTTTGTATTAACAGGTTTTGACATAGATTTAATTTTTTCTACAGAAATTTCAACAGCTTTGTCAATACCACGTTTAATACTCATTGGATTAGCACCTGCTGTTAGATTTCTTAAACCTTCTCTTACAATAGCTTGAGCCAAAACTGAAGCTGTTGTTGTACCATCACCTGCAACATCATTTGTTTTAGACGATACTTCTTTCAATAATTGAGCACCGGCATTTTCTAAACCATCTTTTAATTCGATTTCTTTTGCGATAGTTACACCATCATTAACGATTTGAGGTGCACCAAATTTCTTTTCTAATATAACATTACGACCTTTTGGTCCTAATGTAACTTTAACAGCATCTGCTACTGCATCAATACCTTTTAATAAAGCTTTTCTTGCTTCTTCTTGAAAAACAATTTTTTTTGCCATTTTACTACCTTTATACGGAATTTCTTCCGCACCTTTCATATATTTTTACAATCAACTGATAACTAATTTTCTAATACGCCTAAAACATCTTTAACAGATAATATTTTTAACATTTCACCGTCAAGTTTAATATCTGTTCCTGCATATTTGGCGTATAAAACAGTTTCTCCAACATTAACAGCCATAGGTTCTTTTTCTCCGCTATCAAGAGTTTTACCTTCACCAACTGCAATTACTTCACCTTTTTGAGGTTTTTCTTTTGCACTATCAGGAATAAATATTCCTCCTGAAGTTTGTTCTGTATCTTCTACAACTTTAATTACAATTTTGTCGCCTAAAGGTCTGATTTTCATATATTTCCCTCCTACTTTCTTTCTGTTTACACTATATTATATACACTAATAATACAAAATTTTTCAAAATATTAATGAAAAATTAATAATTAGATTTATTTTTGTTATAATTAAAAAAGGTAACGTATAATTGTTTCCACAAAAATATTAAAACTGCCATACTGAATTTATTTCAGCATCTTATCAGATAACAAAGTCTAAAACAATTTCAGCATGACATTATTATCTGATTAAAATAATTTTAGAGGAAAGAAATATATAATTACCTAAAAAAGATAAGACATAGGAGAACAATATGAGCGGACATTCAAAGTGGGCAACAATAAAACGTAAAAAGGCAGCAGTAGATTCTCAACGTGCAGTTGCATTTCAAAAATTTTCAAGAGAAATAATAGTAGCAGCAAGACTCGGAGGCCCTGACTTGGGTGCAAACTTTAGATTAAGAACTGCAGTAGAAAAAGCAAAAGCTGCAGGATTACCAAAGGATAATATTAAAAGAGCTATTGACAAAGGTGCAGGTTCATCAGGCGGTGAAAATTATCAAGAATTAATTTACGAAGGATATGCAGATGGTGGAGTAGCCGTAGTTGTCGAAACTATGACAGATAATAAAAACAGAACAGCAGGTGATATAAGAAGTTATTTTACAAAATTCAGCGGAAACCTTGGTGAAACAGGCTGTGTAGGATGGATGTTCAAACAAGTTGGACAAATAACATTTGAAAAAACAGATAATTGGGATTCAATAGTTGAAAGTGCTATTAATCTTGGTGCTGAAGATTTTATTGAAGATGAAGAAGATAATAAAATTATTACGTCTGTTGCTGATTTTCAGACAGTTGTTGAAGGTTTAGAAAAAGAAGGTTATACACACATTTCAGCAGAATTCACAAGAATACCTGAAAATGAAATTGAAATAACTGACCCTATTGTTGCTAAACATATTATGCTTTTAGTTGAAAAGCTTGAAGAACATGATGATGTTCAAAATGTTTATGCAAATTTTGATATTAGTGATGAAATAATGGAACAACTTGACATATAAATATATAAGACTATAAATATTAATATTACGAAAGGATAGTAATGCAAAAAAAACAAAAACTTATAGAAGTAGCCTTGGGCGAACAAAAAGCAGATTTAGTAATTAAAAATGCACAACTTGTAAATGTACTTACAGAAGAAATTTATGACACTGAAGTAGCAGTTGTTGCAGGCAGAGTTGCAGGTGTAGGAAAAGGATATAAAGGTGAAACCGAATTAGACCTTAAAGGGGCATATTTAACTCCCGGATTTATAGACGGACACGTACATATAGAAAGTACAATGATGCTTCCTCACAGATTTGCACAGGCAGTTGTTCCGGCAGGAACTACAACTGTTATTACCGACCCGCATGAAATAGCAAATGTTCTTGGTTTACACGGAATAAGTTTTATGAGAGAAGCTTCACAAAATCTTCCATTGAGAGTTTACACAATGCTTCCATCTTGTGTTCCCGCAACAGAATTTGAAACATCAGGTTTTGAACTAAATTCTTATGATTTATCCCTTTTAATGGATAAAGACTGGGTTTTAGGTTTAGCAGAAATGATGAACGTTCCGGGAGTAATCAACAGAGATGCAAACATTATGGCAAAAATCGACTTAGCATTAAAAAATAATAAGCGTGTTGACGGACACGCACCACAAGTAACAGGAAAAGAACTTTGTGCATACATCGCAAGCGGTGTAACTTCAGACCACGAATGTACCGACCCCGAACAAGCTCTTGATAAATTAAGACAAGGTATGTATATAATGGTTCGTGAAGGCTCTGCAGCAAGAGATTTAGATGCATTAATGCCTATTTTACAACATAATAATGACAGAAAAATCTTATTTGTAACAGATGACAGACATCCTGAAGATATAATGATTCATATTAACGGAATGGTTCAAAGAGCAGTAGAACATAATGTAAATCCAATAAAAGCAATTCAAATGGCAAGTTTGAATATTGCAGAATACTTTAAACTACAAGATTTAGGTGCAATAGCTCCGGGTTATAGAGCAGATTTCAATGTATTTGAAAATATGCAAGACTTTACAAAACCTAAAATGGTATTTATGAATGGTAAAGTTGTTGCCAAAGATGGACAATTACTTGAATCATTAGAAAATTTACAAATACCAAAAACCCGTGGTTCTGTAAACGTTGGATGGCTTGAAGAAGATTGTTTCCAAATTGAAGCAAAAGGGAAAAAAGCAAGAGCTATCGAAATTATACCTAAACAACTTCTTACAAATGAAGTTATTATTGACGTAAAAACTGAAAACGGTTTAGCAGTAGCTGATGTTGAAAACGACGTATTAAAAATTTGCGTAGTAGAAAGACACAGAGCATCGGGAAATATCGGAAAAGGATTTGTAAAAGGTTTTGGAATAAAAAGAGGAGCAATAGCTTCAACAGTTGCACATGATTCTCATAACATGATAATCGTAGGAACAAATGATGAAGATATGTATATTGCTCAAAAAGAACTTGTACGTTCTCAAGGCGGTAAAATTGTTGTTCAAGACGGAAAAGTTTTAGCAAAATTACCTTTACCTATTGCAGGTTTAATGTCTGATCAAAACATGGAATATATTTTAGAAAAATCAATAGAATTAACAAATTCTGCAAAAGAAATAGGTTGTGTACTTGAAGATCCGTTTATGACTATGGCATTTTTAGCATTACCTGTAATACCTGAAATAAAAATGACGGATAAAGGACTTTTTTCATCAAAAACTTTCCATTTTGTAGACTTATTTGATGTTGAAACAGCAAATGCTTAAAAAATTTTATGTTCTATTTCTTTGACAACAAAGAAACAGAACCAAAAGAAACTACCGACCGGTATTTCATAAACTAATAAATTGTAATGCTTAAACTGAACTGTGCAAACTCGTTTCACTCAAACAAAGCACATTTTGTTATTCTTTCGCATACATTTATTGTTTATTCAATAATGGTCGGCTTATTTTAATTTTTAAAATTTATAAAATCGATAACTAACGAAAAGAACAAACAACGTAGCAGAACAAATATCAAAAACTGCACTATTTGAACGAAATAAGTTTGCCATTTTTAAGTAATGATTACAGTTGTTTAGTGAATAAAGTTCATTACCGAGAGTTTCTTTTCTACCTATTTCTTTGCGGTCAAAGAAATGGGTAGAAAAATTATCTGGATTCAAACAAACCATGAATATTGCAATATTCTATTGCTGTCGGTGTCGGGCATTTACATTTATATTCAAGTATTGGCATTTCATGCGGTTCAAAATATTTTCTTGTAATATTCTTTTTATCAGGTGAAGTTATTTCAACAAACTGAATGTAGTGGTTTTCATCCATAGGATGAAGATTTGCTCCTACTACAACTTCAATACCATCATCAAGTCTGTTAACTATAGGAATATGTTTTTCCTTTAAACTTGTATCTAATTCTTCATTTTTGGGCTCCAGTTTTTCCATAGATTTTCCGCAACAAACAAGTTCACCTGCACCGGACAAAACAACCTCAACAATATTTCCGCAAATATCACATCTATAAAGTTCTAATTTTTCAGTCATAATATACTCCTTTCATAATAAAAGAGTATATATAATAAAAAATATTAAACATTCACCAATAGAATAAATTGCTAGTTAAAAATATTCATGATAGACTTAATTTAGGTCGTACTCCACGGGGGCGTAGCAAACCTCTCGACTCGAATGCTTAGCGAGGTGCAGAGCCTGTTGTGAGGGACTTAAGTTTTTCAATGAACTAAACAATGCTGATGACGATTTGGGATGCGGTGGCGTAAAATATCGAACCGTGTCAGGATGGAAACATAGCAGCACTAAGATAACCTTTACGGGTATCGTAGTTTTAAATAAGAGGTAGTGTTTAGGGATTTGCGAAGTTTATGTTTCGATAGACAGTGGTACGGCCTTTTATTGTTTGTTAAGATATTTTAATTCTTTTTTTTAATGTTTTTAATATATTTAAAAATATTTTTAATTCCGTGTCATTAGAATGTTTAATTAAATGAATTATTTCATTTTGAATAATTTATAACAACAATTTAACTATCACACATGTTATAAATATTACTATAATAAAGCTATAATAATTTTGATATAAATTATTACAGCTTTATATATAGTGTGAATATGAATTATTTAGATGCATAATTTACAAAAATATTACGATTGTAAATTGACATTTGTTGATTTAAGTAACGTTCCATTTGGTCTTGAATAAAAATCTTTCTTCGCAATGAGCATAATCCAACACAGCATGTTCTTTCGTTGTCAAAAAAATTCTTCAATAGTTCCATAGCATTTCTCCATTTTTTTGTGTATAATAATCTGTAATGTTACAACATTTGTTTAATGATGAAATTTAAAAAGTCAACAAAAATTTTTAAGGAGAAAAGGAAATGGCAAAAATAACAAAAGAAATGGGTATTATGGATATTGTACAAAGCTATCCTGAAACAGTAGAAGTATTTCAAAGATTTGGAATGGGCTGTATTGGCTGTGCAGCTGCAAGATTTGAAAACTTAGAAGCAGGTGCTAAAGTACATGGCATTGATATTGATGCAATGGTTGATGCTATGAATGATATTATTGAAGCTGTTGAGGCTTCTCAATCTGATTCTCAAGAAGGTTAATTTATGACTTTATGGAAAGCATTTTTAGCTTTTGGATTTTTATTACTTATTTTAGAGCTGATTAGTCCTGCAACATTCTTTCTTAGTCTTGCAATAGGTTCGTTTGTTACAGGAATTTGTGCTGTATTTGTACACTCGTTTAATATACTTGTACCTGTTTTTGTTGTAGTTTCAATATTATCATTGCTACTATTCAGACCGTTTTTGAGAGATAATTTAAAAAGCAAAGATGAATCAGGTATTGATGAAAAATACATTGGTAAAACAGCCAATGTTTTAGAAAAAGTAACTAAATTTTCCGGTGTTATATCTATATATGGCGAACGCTGGGAAGCAAGAAGTATTAATGGTCAAGAAATAGAACCCAATTCAGAAGTTAAAATAATAAAAAATGAAAGTCTGATAATGTACGTAGAAAAAATATAAGGAGCAATTTAATATGGGAACTTTTTTATTCATATTATTTATTTTAGCAGTAGTTTATGTTTTAAAAGGTGTTATAATCATTCAACAAACAGAAGAAATGATTATTGAACGTTGGGGAAAATATCTTAAAAAATTACAACCCGGATTAAATTTTATAATACCATTCATTGATACTCCAAGAGGAATAACAATGAAAGTTTCTCAGAGAGGTGCTGACGGACTTACATACTCATATGTAAGAATAGTAAACAGAATAGATATGAGAGAGTCAGTGTATGATTTTCCAAGACAAAACGTAATCACTAAGGATAATGTAACTATTAGTATAAATGCATTATTATATTTTCAAATAGTAGATTCAAAATCAGCAGTATATGAAATAACAAACCTTGTGGATGCGATTGAAAAATTAACTCAAACAACATTAAGAAACCTTGTCGGACAACTGGACTTAGATGAAACACTTGTATCAAGAGACAAAATTAATCAAGAATTAAGAGCAATTCTTGACGAAGCAACAAATAAATGGGGTGTAAAAGTAAACAGAGTAGAATTACAAGATATTAATCCACCTGCAGATATCCAAAATGCAATGGAAAAACAAATGAAAGCAGAAAGAGAAAAACGTGCTGTAATATTAGAATCAGAAGGACAAAAGCAAGCAGCAATCCTAAAAGCAGAAGGAGAAAAAGAAGCCGCTATAAATAGAGCAGAAGGAGAAAAACAAGCAGCAATATTAAAAGCTGATGGTGAAAAACAAGCAAGAATTCTTCAAGCTGACGGTGAAAAAGAAGCTATAAAAATGATAATTGAAGCTCTTGAAGCAAAAGGACAACCTGATAAATATCTTATTGCTATGAAATACTTGGAAACACTTCAAGATATAACAAGAGGACAAAATAATAAAGTTATATACATGCCTTATGAAGCAACCGGAGTATTAAGTTCAATAGACGGAATAAAAGAAATGTTATCAGCACAAAAATAAAAGTAAAAGATATAATCATAAAAAAAACAAAAGGAGGACAAACTATGAAATATGTATGCACAGTATGCGGATACGAATATGAAGGTGATTTAACACAAGAACCTGATGATTACGTTTGCCCATTATGCGGTGAAGGTAAAGACGTATTTGAAAAAGTTGAAGAATAATAAAAAAAACAAAAATCGGAGGATTTCATCCTCCGATTTTTTTTACTCACACTAAAACATTTTAAATTACAAATTTACAAAAAATATTAACCGTGTTATATTGAAATAAAAAGGAGAAATTAAACTATGGCAAGATTAATAAGACCAACATGGGCAATCAGATGCGTTCAATCAGGTTGTAAAACACTATTTGAAGTAGCAGTTACTCAAGACGGAAAACAACAAGAAGTTGTGTGTCCAAACTGCGGCGAACACTACGTTTATCCTGTACGTCCTGAAGATGAGCAACAATCTTAGTTTAAATATTAATAATAAAAGATATAACCAGTTTAGTGCATATTTAAAAGAGAAATTTAATGCAAAAGTATATAAAATTACTCTTGATGCAGGTTTTACATGCCCTTGCAGAGACGGAAGTCTTTCAACCAAGGGCTGTATTTTTTGTGATGGAGACGGAAGCTTTTCTCAACCTCAATTAAAATTCTTGCCTATTGAAGAACAAATAGAAAAAAGTATTGTCCATTTACACGAGAAATTTAAATCTACAAAGTATATGTCTTATTTTCAAGCATATACAAACACATACAAACCTGTAAAAGAGCTTGAAAAAATATATACAAGTGCATTATATCATCCTGATATTATAGGTATTTCAATAGGCACACGACCGGATTGTGTTGACGATGAAAAATTAAAACTTATTTCTACATTTAAAGATGATTATGAAACATGGATTGAATACGGTCTTCAATCAATTCATAATAAAACACTACAAAAAATTAATCGTGGACATGACTATGACTGTTTCTTAAGAGCATATGAAAAGAGTAAAAAACACGGACTTAATGTATGTGTACACATAATTTTAGACTGTTTTGAAACACCGGAAGAAACAATGCAAACAGCACAAGCTATGGCAAAATTAGGAGTTGACGGAATAAAAATTCATCAACTTGTTGTGCTTAAAGGAACACAGTTAGAAAAAATGTACGCAAATAATGAATTTACTCTTATGGAAGAAAAAGAATATATAAAATTAATTTGTGATATTCTTGAAATTCTCCCTAAAACAACAACAATTCACCGTCTTGCAGGTAATGGACTGATAAGAAATATGATAGCTCCAAAATGGATTCAAAAAAAATTTGAAGTTCTAAATCGAATTGATGATGAATTAGAACACAGAAATTCTTGGCAGGGAAAATTTTATCAAAAATAAGTATTTGCATGGTTTTTAGTTTGTTTTAAAATACATGTATGAAAGCCGAAAATAAAACTGATAAAAAAGTTATTTTAACAAATAGAAAAGCATTTCACGATTATTTAGTATTCGAAAAATATATTGCAGGAATAGTTTTAACCGGTACTGAAATAAAATCTATTCGTAAGGGTGCAATAAATCTAAAAGATAGTTTTTGTAAAGTTGAAAATAACGAAGTTTTTTTATATAATTGTCATATATCACCTTATGAACAAGGAAACAGATTTAATCACGAACCTGAAAGAGTAAGAAAATTACTTTTAAATAAAAAAGAAATTTTAAAAATTTTCGGGAAAATAAAAAAAGAAAATTACACTATTGTACCGCTTGAAGTTTTTATAACAAAAGGTAAAGCAAAAGTAGAAATAGCACTTTGTAAAGGTAAAAAATTATACGACAAACGTGAAGATTTAGCCAAAAAGACTCAAAACAGAGATATAGAAAGACACTTAAAAAGATAGCAAAACTTAAAAGGCCGGAAGATGTTTACAAAAGAAGATATACTAAAAAAACTAAATTCAGATAATTACTATATTGATTTAAATGCATTAGATACATTTATAAAAGAATGGCAAATTGATGCAATATATGAAAATATGGAAGGTGTTGAATTTTTTGATGAAACATCTATTACAAAAATAAAAAAAGGAATAAGCTTAAAATCACAAGGATACAATAAAGAACAGATTTCTTACAGAATACACAAAGCATTAAAAGATGTGGAAAGAGAAGAACAACAATCACAAGAACTTTCAATTAATCCGGAGCAAAATTTTGTACCTGAAGTAAGAAACGTACCTTTAAATATGACAAGCCAAGCAATAGATATGCTTGCCACTGCGGTTTCATCAAAAATAGCCGAAGATATAAAATCACATATAAGCAATTCTGAATTTGCAGAATCATTAATAGAAGCTGGTTCATACAAAAAAGATAACGAAATATTATCGCAAAAAGTTGATGAATTACTTAACGATAACAGAAAATTAGCAAAAAGAATAGAACAATTAGAAAATGACAGAAGAAGTTTTTGGAAAAAACTTTTTGGCTAAATACTTGACACAAAGGTTTTAGCCCATATCATGAATAAGTAACTATGAGATAGGTAAATCGTTGTAAAATCCGTATGGATACGATTCCTCAAAATTGAAAGGACAAAAAATGTACGCAATAGTTGAAACAGGTGGAAAACAATACCAAGTAGAAGAAGGACGCTATGTAGATGTAGAACTTCTTGAAGGTGAAAAAGATACAAAAGTTGTATTTGATAAAGTTGTTATGGTTGTAAACGGTAAAAAATCAAAAGTTGGTCAACCATACGTAAAAAATGCAAGTGCTGAAGGAACAATAATGTTACAAGGCAAAGCAAAAAAAGTTATCGTATATAAACAAAGACCTAAAAAAGGATACAGAAAAAAACAAGGACACAGACAAGAATTTACAAGAGTTATGATTTCAAAGATTAGAACAACAGCTAAAAAATCAAAAGCAGAAGAACCAGCAGTTGAAGAAGCATAGATTTGCAAATCAGACAAAAAAGCTTAAAAACAAAATAAAATAAAAGTAAATAAAATCAGAAAGCAGGTATAAAATGGCACATAAGAAAGGGATGGGTTCAACCCGTAACGGACGTGATTCGGAAGCACAAAGACTTGGTGTAAAAGTATATGGCGGAGAATCAGTAAAAACAGGTAACATTATAGTTAGACAAAGAGGAACAAAGTTCCATCCCGGTAATAATGTAGGTATAGGATCTGATGATACATTATTTGCATTAATTGACGGTGTAGTAAAATTTGAACCTCACAGACGAGACAGAAAACAAGTAAGTGTTTATGCTCCATCTGAGGTGTAATTATTTAAAATGAGATAATAAATCAAAAAAAGGTATTGTTATTAAATAACAATACCTTTTTTAACATAAATTCATAGTAATATATAGTGTTTGAATATGGATTATTTTAACAACATATAATCATGTAAAACGGTTACAAAACAAAATTAACAAAGCAAATATAATAAATACCGAAAATACATATTATGATTTAAATTCATACAATCATAATACTGAAAAACAAATATGTAAAAAAATTTCTAATAACCTTATTAAAAGCTATCAACGAGATATGGATAAAGGATTAGAACATATTTTATATGATAAAATAACATATGATAATAAAACTTTAAAACAAATGCTATTAAATTTTAATAAAGATGCAGATAAAATTTATAAAAAATATTTAAAAGATAAAAATAATGCAAATCAAAATATAATTTATATTGAAAATATACAAAAATAAATGTATACATATCAAAAATTTTGAATAAAATTTAATGGATTTATTGTTTGTCCGTTTTTATGAGCACCAAAATATAAATGAGTGCCGGTAGTCATTATTTTTCCATTTGTACATATCCTATGCCTGCGGTATTACCACTTTTAGCAATATTTCTTTATTTTATCTGAATTTTTTAATATTCTCAAAGTTTTTCTTCAAAATTTGTCATATATTTTTCCTTAATCAGTACAACTTATTAAGTTTATATATTTTTATTGATAAATTAAAGGAAAATAAGGTACTCTTTACATTTGTTTTGTAAATTTATTTTTACCAAATTTTCATAAAGTTTTATTATAAATTATTTGTTACAAGAAGTTAAGAATTAGCCTATAAAATCAAAATAGTGTAAAATACTGTGGGGAATTATATCACAAATTTTAGGATAGATTTAATTATGAAAAAAAATATAGCAAATAAATTAATGATGCTATGTGCTTGTTTACTAAGTTTCATACCACAAGCACACGGAGCATTGAGTTTTCCGAATATAAACATAGGAATGCAAACAGCACAAACTCCGCAAGATTTTTCGAATGGTATACAAATTCTCATTTGGTTAACTATTCTGACACTTGCACCAAGTATTTTTATAATGACAACCGCATTTGTGAGAATTGTAATAGTTTTAGCAATAACAAGACAGGCCATTGGAGTTGGTTCATTACCTCCAAATCAGGTTTTAATAAGTTTAGCACTCATTTTAACATTTTTTGTAATGTCGCCAACTTTAAACAAAATAAATGATACAGCTATCCAACCATATATGAATAACCAAATAACACAACAAGCAGCATTAGATAAAGCACTTGTACCCGTTAGAGATTTTATGTTTGGACAAACTGACGAAAAGGAACTTGCTTTATTTATAAAAATGGCAAAACTTGATAAACCAAAAAATATAGATGATGTACCGACTTATGTTTTAATTCCGTCATTTATATTAAGTGAATTAAAAACAGCTTTTAAAATAGGATTTGTAATATATTTACCGTTTTTAGTAATAGACATTGTTATTTCGAGTGTACTTGTTGCAATGGGTATGATGTTTTTACCACCAACAATGATAGCACTTCCGTTCAAATTAATTATGTTTGTAATGATTGACGGTTGGTATTTAATAGTCAAATCTCTTGTTGAAGGATTTACGGTAATACATTAAAAATTAGGAATTGAAGGATATGGATTTAATAATAAATTTATTACAAAAAACTTTTGTAGTTACATTAGAACTTGTATCACCAATTTTATTAGTTGGTATGGTTGTGGGTTTAACTATAAGCGTATTTCAAACAGTAACACAAATCCAAGAAGCGACATTAACATTTGTACCAAAAATTATTGCAGGAATATTAGCACTGATTATATTACTTCCATGGTTAACAGGAATGTTTATAACAGCTATAAATGAATTTTATGATATGATACCGGAACTTATAAAGGGCTAAATTTCTAAAAATAAATATTAAAATAAATAAAAAATTAATAACAACTCAAAATAAAATACAAAATAAAAGCAGAAAGGTTTTAAACGAAGAGGATAAAATTTAATGGATACAAGTTTATTAGCAATATTCACACCATTAAAAATAATTTTATTCATAGCCGTATTCACAAGAATAAGCGGTTTACTTGCTTCTGCACCATTATTTTCAACATATCCTATCCCATATCAGGTAAAAATTTGGTTATGTGCAATGATAGCTTTTATAATGTTTCCATTTGTTCATTCAACTAGCAATTTTGTAATGCCGACTGTTATGCCTGAACTTATAGTAATTCTTATAAAAGAATTTTTAATAGGTTATTTAATAGGATTTTGTACAAATCTCATTTTTATAGCAGTAGACATGGCTGCAAATATGTTTTCAATACAAATGTCTTTATCAGCATCACAAGCATTAAATCCAACGACAGGAACAACATCTCCTGTTTTAACACAGGTATATACTTTAATGGCATCAATGATATTTATCAGTTTAAATGCACACCAATGGTTATTTTCCGCAGTATATAACAGTTTCACAAGCGTTCCTGTCGGCTACGGATTTTTTGTAAACGGGAAAATTGTCCAAGAATGTTTATATTTAACAGGACAAATGTTTAGTATATCAGTTGGACTTGCACTGCCGATATTTGGTATACTGTTAATAAAGGATGTTCTTATGGGATTTATATCGAAAATGATGCCTCAAATGAATGTATTTATGGTGGCAATGCCATTAAAAATATATGTAGGACTTGTTTTAGGTATGGTATTTGTAAGACCGATGGCAGAATACATATCAACAGTAATAGAAAAGACACTCAATGCAGTAATGGTGTTATTTTAAAGGATAGTAACAAAAGAAATGGCAAACGACGGAGCAGAAAGAACAGAAAAAGCCACCCCTCGAAGACGAAGTAAAGAACGTGAAAAAGGGAATATAGTTAATAGCAGAGATTTGTCTTCAGCACTAATCCTTACAACAGGTGTTGCTTTAATAAGCATATTTTCCGGATATATTCTTAATAAATTTAAAGCAACTATGATATTTGCATTTACAAGTTTAAATCCTTCAAAAATAAATACTGATGATATAGCTGCAATTTTTGCACCATATGTTCGTTCATGTGCAGAAATTTTAGTACCGTTATTTTTATGCTTGTTTATTGTTGGAGTAATAGTTATCAGAATGCAAATAGGTCAAGTTTTTGCCATAGAAAAAATTAAACCTAAATTTAGTAATATTTCTCCCAAAAAAATGATTGACGGATTAAAAAAATTATTTAATCTTTTTGACACAAGAAAAATGGTAGAATTTGCAAAATCATTATTAAAACTGTCAATAGTAGGATTAACAGGTTTTATGGTTGTAAAATCAAGACTTGATGAATTATACGGAATATTGGGAGCAGATGTACAAACAGGATTTTTAGTAATAGGCTCTATATTAACTCAAATGATTGTTGATATGTGTATAGCAATGATAATTTTAGGAATATTTGACAGATACTATCAAGATTGGGAATATGAAAAATCACTAAAAATGACCAAACAAGAAGTAAAAGATGAAATGAAAGATATAGATGGAGATCCTAAAATAAAAGCAAGAATAAGAGCCGCAGGAATGAAATTATTACAACAAAAAATGATGTCAGCAGTTCCTACGGCTGATGTAGTGGTAACAAACCCAACGCACTACGCAGTTGCTCTAAAATACGATAAATCAGTAGCACCCGCACCTATTGTGGTTGCAAAAGGTGTTGATTTTATAGCATTTAAAATACGAGATATCGCAAAAGAAAATAAAGTACCAATTGTAGAAAACAGAGCAGTTGCAAGAGCTTTGTACAATTTAGTACCGATTGATGGTATAATACCATCAGATATGTTCACCGCTGTTGCAGAAATTCTGGCAATGGTATATAGAAACAAACAAACAAAATAGTAAACGCACATTAATACTTAATTTAACTGATAGAAAATAATCTATTAAATAAAGTACAATGTGATAAAGCAGGAGATAATAAAACTTAATGAATGGAGCTAAATTAGCTGATTTATTAAAAAACAATGATATAGTACTTGCCATTGGGCTTGTAGTTATCGTTGGCATGATGATTTTACCATTACCTGCTGTAATGCTTGATATTTTACTTACATTAAATCTGGCATTTGCGTTAATCATAATGCTAACTTGTCTTTATACAAAAGAACCGTTAGATTTTTCAAGCTTTCCTACAATACTTTTGATTGCTACATTATTCAGACTTGGTTTAAACATTTCCACGACTCGTTTAATATTATTATACGGAGATGCCGGAAATGTAATTAATGCATTTGGAGAATTTGTAGTCGGCGGTAATTATGTAGTAGGCGGTGTAATATTTGTAATACTTGTTTTAGTAAACTTTATGGTAATCACTGGTGGTGCTACCAGAATTTCTGAAGTATCAGCAAGATTTACATTAGATTCATTACCCGGTAAACAATTAAGTATAGATGCGGATTTAAATTCAGGTTTAATTAGTGAAGAAGAAGCAAAAAAAAGAAGAAGAAACCTTGAAAGAGAAATGGATTTCTACGGGACAATGGATGGGGCATCAAAATTTGTAAAAGGTGATGCTACAGCAGGTATAATCATAACAGTAGTAAACATTGTCGGAGGATTGATAATAGGTGTTGCAATGTTAAGAATGAATATAATGACAGCATTGCAAACTTACACCATTCTGACAATAGGAGATGGTTTAATTTCACAATTGCCTGCATTAATTATATCATTATCAACAGGGTTGATAGTATCTCGTGCAGGCGGACAAGAAACATCTTTATCTACCGATATAAATAAAGAATTATTTTCAGATCCGAGAGTACTTGGTGTTATTTGCGGATTACTACTGTTATTAGGATTAGTTCCCGGACTACCTACAATACCATTTATGTCAATAGGTGCAATAGCAGGTGTTGCTGCCTACTATCGATATGAAGATACACGAAAAAAAGAAGAACAAGCTAAAGAAGAAGCCGAAAAAGCCGAAAAAGCAAAAAAAGCATCAGGTAAAAGAAATAAAAAAGCTTCAAAAGAAAGTGTCATGGAACTTCTTAACGTAGAAGATATAGGAATAGAAGTTGGATACAGACTTGTACCATTATTAAATGTTGATATGGGAGGAGATCTTCTTGAAAGAATTGCTCAAATAAGAAGACAAACCGCACTTGATTTGGGTATAGTATTACCATCAATAAGAGTAAGAGATAATTTACAACTTGCACCAAATACTTATCAAATAAAACTTAAAGGTGTAGGGATAGAATCAGGAGAAGTATATCCCGATAAAAGCTTGGCAATGAATTCTTCGGGCATGCCTGACAACCCTAATATAACAGGGATAAGTGCTATAGAGCCGGCATTTGGTCTACCTGCTCTTTGGATAGAAGAAAAAGATAAGGACTATGCAGAAGCAAGCGGATATACAGTAGTAAGCCCATCTGCGGTAGTGTCAACTCATTTAACGGAAATAATAAAGAAAAATGCCTCAGAAATATTATCCAGAGATGCTGTACAACAGTTAATAGACAATTTAAAAAAAGAGGTTTCAGATGCATATGTAGATGATGTTATGAAAGATATTTCTGTAGCGGAAGTTCAAGTTGTAATGCAAAATCTTCTGAAAGAAAGAGTGCCGGTAAGAGATTTAAAATCAATTTTAGAAACTATAAGCATTCAATCAAGAGTTAGCAAAATACCTGATTATTTAACGGAACAAGTAAGACAATCTCTATCCAGAACTATTTGTAAACAAAATCTTGCAAGTACAGGAGAATTAATGGCAATTACATTGTCTCCTGACGTAGAAAATACTATTGCAAAAGGAGTAAGCCCAGACGGACAGAGTTTAACACTTGATCCTGAATTTACAAGAAAATTACTTGATAGTTTAAATAATGAACTGCAAACAGCAATAACAAAAACAGGCGAACAACCTGTAATACTTTGTTCATCACCTATAAGACTTGCTTTTAGAAGATTAATTGAAAGAACATATCCACAAATTGCAATTATGGGTTATAATGAAATCAGTACAAATGTAAAAGCAAAATCTGTAGGCACAGTAAAAGTAACATTATATAAAACTTAAGAAAGGATATAACTTAAATGCGAGAACTTATAAAATTAAATCAAGAAGTTTTAATAGTTCCAAAAGATTTTAAACTAACAAATATTGGAAAAGTTATAGATGTTGGAGAAAACGGATTTAAAATGAAAGTTAACTATCCTACACAAGGTATTAATATAAATCATATTTGTGAATTTTTTTCACCGACAGAAAACGGAATGTTATACTTTGAATCATATACAGCACAAATGGAAAATAATATTCTTACAATAGCAAACCCTATAAAGCACAGATTTTTACAAAGAAGAAAATTTACACGTATTCCATTCTTGCTTAATACAAAATTGTATAGAACAAATGATGTATCTTATGATATACAAACAATTGACTTGTCTGCAGGAGGTTTAAAATTCAAATCAAAAGAACATATCAACATTGATACTGAATATAATGTTGATATTAACCTTTCAGATGAACAACTGATTACATGTAAGATACAGCTTATAAGAATAGAAAAGCAAGATGATGGAACTTATGTACTTTCAGGAAGATTTTTAATTTTAAATAACATAGATAAAATGACTTTAATTCAATACTGTATGAAAAAGAATATGGAATTTATAAATAAATAAAATGGCTACAAAAAAAAATAAAAAACAAAAAAATTTAAACCATAAACAATTCTTCGGATTATTATTATTTTGTATGACAATGCTTATATACAGTACATGTTATATGTTACAAAATGGCGGAATAACTTATGAATCAGTAACAGGGGCATTCCAAGACATAATACCATACTGTTTTTTAGTAGGTTTTTTAGGATTTATAATAGGTTCTATTTTGGATAAACCAAATAAAACTAAAGAAAATAATAATGATATGATAAATAAATTTATACAAGATGCAGCTGCACAAGCTGCACAAGCAGCTCAAGAAGCAAAAATAGCAGCAGATTCACAACCTACAGCACTTTCTGATGATTTAAATATGAAAATTGATACGGAGGTTGATATTTAATGAGTTTGCTCAATTTATTAAAAAAGAAAACCTTTATAACATTATTTACCACTCCAACACACAATCAAAGATTTTTTATACTTTCAAAATTCAGACAATTTTATAAATATGATATATCTGAAACAGACACCCATAATCCACAAAAAGCATTAGATTTAGCTGAAAAAAAAGCAAGTAAAATCTATAAAACTCAAAAAACACATTTTCTTACCAACGGTTCTACGAGCGGAATTATTTCTGCAGTTTTAACATGCGTAAATAAAAATGACAAAGTTCTAATCTGGAAAGATAGCCATATATGTCATAAAAATGCTGTAGAACTTGCCGGAGCTGAACCGATTTTTTATGAAACAGAATATGATGAAAAATTTGGAATACCAAAAGCTGTAAATATTAATTATATAAAAAGTCTTATTAAACAAAACAAACCAAAAGCATTAATAATAACAACTCCAACATATGAAGGAATTGTTTCTGATGTAAAAGAACTAAAAAAAATATGCACAGAAACAAATACATATCTAATTGCAGATGAAGCACACGGAGCATTATACCCTTTTAGTGATAAATTACCACAATCTTCAGTAAACATAGCAGATTTTACAATACAATCTCTTCATAAAACAGCAGGAGGTCTTAACCCTACTGCACTACTACACAACAATACCAATTTAGACAGTTCAAAAGCTCTTAATAAAATTAATACATCTTCTCCATCATATCCTTTATTAGCCTCAATAGAAAAAAATATAAACTATTTAAATTCATCTAAAGGTAAAAAACTTTTAAATGAACTTATAGAAAATATTAAAAATTTAAAAAATAACTGTCCTAATATAGACTTTTGTAATACAGATGACATAACAAAAATAGTTATAAAAGCAAATAATTTATCCGGTTTTGAATTATCCGAAAAATTATATAATGAATTTAAAATCGAAGATGAAAAAGCAAATGATAAATCAATATTACTGCTTACAGGGATAGGAACAACTAAACAAAAACTTTTAAAACTTCAACAAGCTTTAAAAAAATTTTAATTAATTCTAATATAAAATATTTAAAACAAATTTAGAATAAATTTAAAAATTTAATATAATGTGTGCCATATAATATTTCATTGCCCTATTTTTATTACGATATATTACAATTTAATTAAAATTCAGTGATAAAAAGCAATTTTTATTTTTACGAACATTAAATCAGTATGATAAATCCAATTAACAATGTTCATTTTAAAATTTTTCAACCAAACAAACAACAAAAACAAGTAGAAACAACTGTTCAAAATGTTTTAACAAATCCTATACAAAGACCTAAATTGCCTCAACCAACAACAATGATGGCATTGTTATATAATAATATATCATTTACAGGCCATAGAGAAGATTTAGTACGCTCAATAGGGCATGTATCATGCCCGTGTTGCGGAACAAAAATGCTTACAAATGATGATATAACAAAAATATCAAAAGACTTAAGTAAAGAAGATACGGCAAAACATTATATAAACACTTTAAAACCATATGAAGAATACATGCATAAAACAGAAAAAGATGTATTTCATCGTTTTGAAAAATGGGGACAAGAAAATCCTGAAAAAACACTTAATAATTTTCTTTTAGAAAATAGAAATGAGTCAATGAATATCTGCAAAAATAAACAAGCGGAAATATTTGACAAAATCAAATCAACTACAGCTAAAATAAGTGAAGAAACAGGCGAAAAATTTGCGAATTTAACAAAAACATATTCAAAAATTCCAATAAACAATGAAGAAGACATGAAGCTCATTAGAAAATATATAATTTCTGATATAAAAACTTCTAAAAGTCTAATTAATAACGAAGAAAAATACAAAGAATTAAAAGAACTTGCAGAAAATCTTCCTACATCAAAAAATAATACAGATGCCTTTATAGTAAGATATGCAGGACAAAGTTCAGAAAAAATAGGTACACGACTTTTAAAACTTTCAGCAGGAACAATTGAACACATAAAACCTCAAGCTGATGGTGGCAAAGACAGAGTAGAAAACTATCTTCTTGAATGTGGTGAATGCAATCATACAAGAGGAGATGTTTCATTAAAAGATTGGGTTGAACAACATCCTGAAATGAAAGAAAATACTCAAAAATATTTTGATGAAGTAATTGAAAAAATTAATAACAATGAATTGAGTCCTGAGCTGGATAACTATCCTAATGCTGTAAGAGGTGCATTAAATACTCAATCAAAAGGTACATTAACATACGATACATCTGCACTAAAATCTAAAAAAGAAGAAAAGCCACAAAAAGCAGATACAAAAAATCAAACAGAAAAAAGTGATAAAAAAGAAAAACCTCAGAATTCTCATAAACCTCACTCAAACAAACCAAATAATCACCGCCACCCGCATAGATTAAATATTGCGGCATAAATGAGGTATTTTTAAATATTAAAGTATTTAATTAAACAAGTAATTTAATTTTTCATTAATATTATCGGTAATTTCGCTATAATTTTTATTAACAGGAGTTTTTTCTGCTGATTTAATAATATCTATAAAAATTTTTGAATTTAAAGGTTTTTTCCCATCTAAAAATGCAGAAGAATTAAGAGTATCAATTCTTGCAGGAACAATCAAACCTGTTTGTGTAAAATATTGAGAAGCTTTTTTAGAAGTTAAAAATTTAACAAGTCGAACAGCTTCTTGTTTTTTCTTTGAAGTTTTTACAATTGCATAACCTGATGAATCAATCGTAACAGAACTTTTACCATTACTATCAGGAAAATTTATAACATCCCAATCAAATTTAATTTCTTCTCTATATTTAGGAACAAGCCATCTTCCTGATAAATGCATTGCCAATTGACCATCTATAAACATTTGTGCCATTGTCTTAGAGGCAGATTGATATTTTTTAGGTGCCACATTATATTTTTTTCTCAAATCAGAATAAAAATTTATCCCTTTTTTTGAATTATCATTATCTATAATTAAATTATTGTTTTTATCAAGAATTCCACCTCCAAATGCTCTTAAATACGGAAGATACAGCATTGGGTTTTCATCAAAAGATATACCAAAACATTTATCTTTTTTCGTCAATAAAATTGCACTTTTTAATAAATCATCAATTGTCCAATCAGATTGTGGATAATTTACATTATATTGGTCAAACAAATCTTTATTATAAAAAATAACGAGTTCCGAAATATCACGAGGTATTGCGAGAAGACGATTTTCATATGTCATTGTATCCAAAACCTGATTATAATATTCTTTCTTCTCTTCATCAAATAAAATATTTAAATCTTCTAAATATTTTTCATATATCGGAATACTTAAATTATTTATAAATATAACATCCGGAGCCAAATTTGAAGCAAACATAAGATGTAGTTTTTGAAAATAATTTTGAGGAATATGTAAAAACTTAACTTTTATATCCGGATTTTCAATCTCAAATTCATGTAACAAAGAATTTAATATTTGAACTTCAGTTTTAGAACCCCAACTTGTAAAGATTAAATATTTTTCATCTTTTTGTTTGCATCCTGTTAAAAATATTATACATATTAGTATTACAAAAAATTTTTTAATCATTATAAATCCAATACTGATTTAATATAATCTAAACCTATTTCTATAATTCCTTTATAAGATCCTGTTCTTACAAGGTATTGAGCAGTGCTTTCATTAAGTTCTTCATAAGTTCTTACTGACAAGTTTTCAGCTTTTTCTGTTTTTGAAAAACGTTTTAAAACAACTATTTTTTCATTTATATAACCAATAAGTGCATCTGTATTTTTATAACTCAATAAGGCTAATCCTCTTTTATCATCTAAAGGATATTTTTCTTTTATTTGCAATTTTGGTTTTTCAGATTTTGGAACTTCAGATGTTAGTTGCAAGTTTTCATTATTTTCTTGATTTTGTTCTTCATTATCATGATTTTCAGTTGTTTCATCTGATTTTTGTTCAATTTTTACATTATCTTCAACTATTTTATAATTGTCTTCTTCTTGTTCTTCATCATCTTCAATAATAAAAATATCATTATTTATGCCTTTAGTTTTTTCATCTTCAAAAATTTCCGTATTTTCATTGTAGTAATCAGGATTTAAAAATTCACTTTCAGTACTAAAAACTGTTTCCTCTACATCATCAAAAAGCGCTCTTCCTTCTTCATCAGAAAGAGTTCCAAGCTCATTTTCAAAAGCATAAATATTCTTTTTAAATCCATTAGTAGAATTTTCCTTTAAAGTCAAGGGAACATCATTTTTTTGTGCTTGTTCGATTGTTTGCATTGTTTTTATAATATCATCGGAAACTTCATCTTTTCTAAAACCATCAAGATTTTTATAGCTTTCAAGTTCATTAATATAAACTTTTTGCCCCAATTTTTCATGTTTTTCTTCTGTTTGTTCAAACTCTTTAATTGCCTGTATTAATTCATTTCTTTTTTCTTCTTCATAAGAAAGTGCCTCTTCTTTATCTTTTATTGTCATAATTTGTTTTTGTTTTTTTAAGTAAAAATAACCTATTGTTCCTATAGATAAAACAATAATAATTATTATAAACAAAATTTTTATAATAGATTTTAAAACAGCTTTTTTAGATTTTTTCAAAACATTTTTTTCTTTAGAATTTAAAGAATATAAAGAAAACTTGCTTTTAATTTTGGATTTTATTGTAAGCTGTTTTGGAGAATCCTTTATTAATGATGTTGTTAATTCTTCAATTTGAGTTTGCTGACTTTCTTTTTCTAATTGAGTTTTATCAATAGGAACAAGTAAAAAGCTTTCAGAATCCTTATTTTTTAAAGTATTGTCAGTTGCATCAAAGTCCAAAATTTCAAGTGATTGAACTTTTTTAGGGTTCATTTTTTTAGAACTGTTTTGTTTTTTAGTTGTTCTGTAAACTGTCGATTTAACATTTTTTTGAGAAGATATTGTTGAGTCAAAATTATTTATTTGTTTTGATTCAGAATTCAATTTAATATTTTTTTCACTTATTTTAGAATTAATAGGCACAGCTTTTTCAACAGAAGGTTTTGAATCTTCTTCTGCGAGTTCGGCTTGTGAAAGAGTAACCGGTGCAGTATTTAATGATAATCGTTCTGAAACATTACTGCCGTAGCACAAATCATTACAAATACAAAACAATATAAAAACAACTGCAAATATATGTTTAATATAAGTATTTTTCACAATCATTCTCCACAGTATAATATTAACATTTAAAGAATTTTTTTACACAAACACGTAATAAAAATTATACATTTATGTTATCCTATATATATGAAAAGTGGATTTGTAACAATAATAGGCAGACCAAATGTAGGTAAATCGACCTTTTTAAATTCAGTTTTAGGGCAAAAAATTGTCATTGCGACAGATAAAGCTCAAACCACAAGAAAACGCATAAAAGGTATCTATACGGATGAACGAGGTCAAATTGTATTTATAGATACACCCGGGGTTCACAAACCTTTAAATGATTTTGGAGAATGCCTTGTTGATGAAGCTAAAATTGCCCTTCCTGACAGTGATCTTATATTATTTATAGTAGACGGTTCTGAACCTGCAGGAAAAGGTGATAAATGGATTAGTGAGAATTTACTTTCAACTGAAACTCCGATTTATATTGTTATGAATAAGACTGATAAATTAAATTCAGAAAACAAATTAAACGAAAATCTTGAAACCTACAAAAATTTATTTAATAAAAATTTACCGGTAATAAAAATTTCTGCACTTAACAATAAAAATGTTAATGAACTTATAAATATAATATTTTCCAAACTTCCTGAAGGTGTGAAATTCTTTGATGATGACACTGTTACAGATGAAAATATGCGATTTATAACAACAGAAATTATCAGAGAAAAAATATTAACTAATACACAAGATGAAATTCCGCATTCTGTTTTTGTAAAAATCGAAAAATATGAAGAACATGAAAATATTGATAAAATTTATGCAGTAATATGCTGTGAACAAAAGAGTCAAAAAGGAATTTTAATCGGTAAAAACGGTTCTTTGTTAAAAAAAATAGGTATGGAAGCTAGAATCGAACTTGAAGAAATTTTAGAGAAAAAAGTTTATTTAGAACTTTATGTAAAAATAGAAAAAAATTGGCGAAAAAATAAAAAAATACTAAAAGATATCGGATATGAGCAGTTTAATAATTAATTATGCTATTTGTATAGCAATTTCAAGCGGATTAAGTTATTTTTTATACAAAATTTTATATGCAGTTTTTCAGTGCACTAATTTACAAGAACTTATTATTAGTTCTGTTGTGTTTGCAAATTATAATAAAAATATTGATTACGCTATATTTTTTATATACATCGCACTATTTTTTATAATTTTTGGAATTTTAAAAAAAGTTTTGCCTGTTTTTGAAATAAAAGATTTTATAAAAGAGCTAAAACTTCCTGAACACAATGGAAATAAACATATTTTAGATTTACTGCAAACATTATGTTCTTGTATGTATTTTTTATTATATCCAAACAATGGCAATAATTATCCTATTTTACTTTTTATAATAGTTCTTTTAATTATAATAACGAATGCAGACATATATTTTAAAATTATTTTTAAAAACAGAAAAATATCACCCTTTGCAATAGCACCTTTAGCTGTATTTTTATTCGGACAGTCATACAATTTAGGAACAATATCCGTTGATGATTATCATATGGGTGAAAAATTTGCTACTTACTGGCTTTATCATTTTAAGCATTTTGAACTTTTTAAAGATATAAATTTAATTCATGGCTATAATGATTTATTTTCCGGTTTTGTTGCAAACAAAATTTTTAATGAATATACTGTTTATTCGTTTTATTTGGCAGAAACTTTGATTTATAACATAAATATAATAATAACCGTTATTTTAGGATATATAATATTTTCACAATCTCCTATTCTGATAACAGGTATATTTGTAAATTGTTTTTCATATTTTAATGTTTATTTTTTAACAGGTTTGTTATTTTTAAAGAAAGAATCAATCCAAAATCCTTTCAGATGGCTTCAATTCTATATAATTTCAGCATTTTTAATGACTGCATTTTGGACACATATCGGAATATTTTTATTTTTAGCACTTTTACCTTTGGCAATTTATTTATTTATAAAATTAATTCAACAAAAACAATTTAGCAGAATATTTTATTTAATATTGCTGACATTTGCTATTGGTTTATTATTTAAAAATTTTATATTAAATTCATTTAATTATCATTCAATATCAAATTCTTTATCTTATGCAAACGGATTCCCTAATTTAAAAATACATCAAATTTGGTCTGATTTTATAAAATTGTTCGCACTTTTATCAATGCCATGCTTTATTATTGAAGGATTTAAAGCATATAAAAATAAAAATATTCAACTTACATTTATTTATGTTTTTGCAATTTTAATGCCACTTTTAGGATTAACTTATGAACTCACCAGAATAGATTATATAATGTTTTCAAGAATAAGATTTATCTCAATAGCTTATATAACAATACTTTTACCGTTTATTTTTTACACAACAAAATCTGTTTGGCTAAAATATACAAAATATGTTTTTAGCATTTTGCTTATTGTTTTGTGTTTTTCAAATTTTAATGACAAATGGGATAACACCATAAAACTTCCTGATAAAGATATAATTCCAACAATTGGTAATACTAAATTGGAAAAATCTCAACAAACAAGACTTGAAAATGTAAAAAAAATAATTGATAAATATTCAGACAAAGATGACTACATATTGGATTTGACAAATAGAGGTTTATATTATTTTTATTTTGAAAGAAAAATTCCTTGCAATATGGTTTCATATTTTAATTTTACAAGTAAAAAAGAGGAAGAAATTGCACTGAAACAAATAAAAAGAAATCCACCAAAAATAATAATTATAAAATCTGATAATATACTGCATGATAAAATAAAACCAGCATTAAGAATAAATTCTATATACAAATGGATTTTAGATAATAATTATAAACTTTTAGAAGATAGTAATAATGTCTTTTTAATAAAAGCTAAAAAGCCTGTAAAATACAGTAAAAGAGAAATAAAGTTACTTGACGAAATATTATCAAACAATGATTTAAAAAATCTACCTCAAAGTTGGGGAAACTCTATTAAAAATTTTAATTTAAAAAATGGAAAAGATTTATTGTATCTTGAGTTGGAAATAAATTATCCTACAGAAATTGAAATTTCAATGAAAAATTCTGATAGCAAATTAAGTTTTAATACCAATAAACAAACAAATATTGTATTAATACCATTGGACAATTTTCCATCATGGTACCTAAACCCTGATGAAATAGGACTATCCCCAAATAAAGATATAAAAATAAAAAATATAAAATATTACAGTAAATAAAACCTTGTCTTAATACAATACATGTTGGACTAAGCCGTATGTTGAGGTTTCGCTACAACTGATTACTATTTTTAATTTATTTCAGCATATTCATCGAATTAACCGAATAAGTTGAAACCTCTTTCAATGTTTTTATCTATGATTGATTTTACTGATGCTTCTTCTGTTTGTAATGCGTTTAATTCTGTTTGTAAGCTTTGTTGTTCTACTTCTAATTTCTTTTCTTGGCTTTTTAATTTTTGTTCTTCTCTATTGTAGTATGATACTACTGCATCTCTGTCATTTGTGTATACATTACAGAATGATTCTGATGTTTTTGCTGTTTCTGTTACGTTATTGTGGTTGATTAAGTATTGGTTGTTTGCTAATTTTGCTGTTAAGTTTTCTTGATCTAATTGTCCGTCTTCTTTCCATCCGTTTTGGC
>Ga0256405_10003378_pt1 | contig 33011 bp, 29 predicted proteins | sample RumenRJG_02DNA_FD_189096 | JGI IMG/M metagenome (GOLD analysis project Ga0256405, IMG submission 189096) | Bovine rumen microbial communities from Lethbridge, Alberta, Canada - RJG_02 | ecosystem: Host-associated > Mammals > Digestive system > Stomach > Rumen | place: Canada: Alberta...
GTTTGATTTGTGTCATATAGTTTTACAGTGTCATTGTAAAATATACAACCTCATTTTTTATCCTCCAAACAAATGATTTTGTTATTGGCTATAGTTCTCCTCGCTTTCGTTAAAAAACCAACAACGACAATTAATCACTTCATTTGAAAGAAGCAACAAATAATCAACCTATTCAGGTCTGTTTTGTTTTAGTGTGAAAATTGAATCCTTTCACAAACAAGCTAATTAATCCGTTTAGCTTTTTGTTATGTATATTCTCTCTCCATTTACCTTATTCCACATGTTTTTTAAACTTTAACAGCTATGTAAAATAATTTTTACATTTATTGGCGAAAATAGATTATATATGACTTTGTTGTGTTATAAAAAATATTTAATATATAATAAAATTATGAAAAACTTATCTACAACAATTGAAAGAATAAGAGAACTTCTTGATGATACATCTACAGACTCTCTCGCAGAAGAACTAAACAGTTTTCATAGTGCCGATTTAGCGGATATTTTACAAGAATTAAAAGAAGAAGAACGTTTAGAATGTTTTAAATTGATTGATGTTGATAAGGCTTCCGAAATTATTGAATATCTTCCACCTCAGCTTCAAGTGGAAATTTTGGGAGCTATAGATCAGGAACATGCTTCTAAAATCATAACAATGCTTCCTCATGACGCAGCTGCGGACGTTTTGGGTGATATGGAAGAAGATGAAACAGAAACTTATTTGGATAAACTTCCTCAAAAGTTTTCTGATGAAGTCAGAGAGCTTTTAACATACAACGAAGAAACTGCCGGTGGTTTAATGAATCCTCTTGTTATGACAGTTAATATTGATATGACTGTTCAACAAGTTTTGGATTACGTTCGTATAAAAGCAGAAGAAGATAACCTTGATTTGTACTATATATATGTTGTTGATAAACAAAATCACCTTATAGGTGTTGTTTCTTTGCGTGCACTGTTAACAACAAGAAAAAATGTTAAAATATCTGAAATTATGACATCTGACATAGTTAAACTTCATGTTGATGATCAACAAGGCTACATTGCAGATGAATTTATGAAATATCAATTTAATGCTTTACCTGTTGTAGATTTGTATAACAGATTAAAAGGTGTTGTAACTTGGGATGATATTCAAGATGTTGTAGAAGAAGAAACAACAGAAGAAATTTATGCATCTTCAGGGATTTCAACAGGAAGTATAGACGAAGATGAGATTTTGGAAGGTTCATTATTTACATCAATAAGAGCACGAACTCCTTGGTTATTTGTAACTTTAATTGGTGAATTTATAGCAGTTAATGTTGCTAATCACTTTGACGGAACTCTAAAAGCTTTTCCTATTATTGCGATATTTATGCCTCTTTTGGCAGGATTGGCAGGAAATATTGGAACTCAAAGTATTACACTTATGGTTCGCGGTTTGTCAACAGGACAGTTAACATTAAGTTCTGCTTTTTATAATATATTCAGAGAAGGTATTATCGGGCTTTTAATAGGTACTATTTTTGGATTGGTAGTTACATTATTTACTTGGGGCTGGCAGCACCATTTTGAATTAGGTATAATTGTTGGTCTTTCTATGGCTATTAATATGTCTTTGGCAACTATTATCGGAACATTTACTCCTTTTGCCATGAAAAAAATGAATATAGATCCTGCAGTTGCTTCAGGGCCTGTTATTGCTACTGCTATTGATGTTTTAGGTTTAGCGGTATATTTTTCTCTTGCAACTTTTTATATTCTTAAATTTTTATAATTTTACATTGATATAATTAAAATAGCGGATATAAAAATATCCGCCATTTTAATATTTTAATAACTATTTATATATTTATTTTAATGTTTCTTGAATATCTTTAACTATCAAATCAACTGTTAAATGATATTTTTCAAGTTGTTTTTCCAAAGGAACTCTATCAGGAAATTCTTTATCTGCACCATAATTGAGAACTTTCATATCTGAATTTCCATAAAAGCTCGCAATCTTTTCACCAAATCCGCCGGCTAAACAACCTTCTTCAAGAGTTATAACAAGTTTATGACTCAATTTTAATTCTTCCAACAAATCTTTATCAATACCTGTTATATATTTTGGATTTATTAATGTAGGAACTATACCTATTTTTTGTAATTTTGCTTTTACATCTTTTGCTTTTGGATAATAAGATCCAAGTCCAAGTATAGCTACTTTTTCACCTTTTTCTGTAACTTGATATTTATTTAGTTTTGAATAATCAGTATTGTCATCTTTTCCGGTTGATAATAACGGTGCAAAAGGAACTCTTATAAATACTGTATATTCTTTTTGTTCTATTGACCAATCAAGCATTTTTAAATATTCTTCTTTGCAAGTAGGAGCAAGATAGACAACATTTGGTATATTGCTAATTAAAGGTATATCAAATAGTCCTAAATGAGTTGCATCCGCTCCGTAAATTCCGCCCCAATTTATTAAAATTGTTGCAGGAGAATTGTTTAGGGCTAAATCTTGCGATATTTGGTCATAGGTTCTTTGTACAAAAGAACTCATTATTGTAAGAACAGGTTTTCCACCGTTTTTTGCTATACCTGAAATATATGCCATTGCGTGCTCTTCTGCTATTCCTACATCAATAAAGTTTTTGCCCATTTTATCTCTAAAATCTTGTCCTAAATCCACTGCTCCGGGTGTTGCAGGATTTACAACAACAAGAGTTTTATCTTGTTCATGTTTTTTTAAGAAATATTCTCTTGTTACAGAGGCATACGTTTCTGTTGTGTTTTTTGCATTTGGATTGGTACATCCTGCATTTATCCAATGATAAAATTCTTTATAAGTTTCAGCTTCTTTTAATCCTTTACCTTTTAGCGTGTGTAAATGGACAACAACAGGATGGTCTGTATCTTTAACTTTTTCAAAAGCTTTAATTAATTCTTCAATGTCATTACCGTTTTCTACGTAATGATAATCAAACCCCAAGGCTTTAAAATAATTACATTCTGCTTTTCCGTTAGTTTCTCTTAATAGTTTTAAATTGTCATAAAGCCCACCTTGGTTTACTGCAATAGACATTTCATTATCATTAACAACAATTATAATATTGCTTCCTAATATCGCAGCATTATCTAAACCCTCAAAAGCTTCTCCTCCGCTTAGCGAACCGTCTCCGATTATTGCAATAATATTTTCTTTGCCACCTCTGACATCACGACCCTTTGCAAGTCCTGTTGCTAAGCTGACAGAAGTTGAAGTATGTCCTACAATGAACATATCATGTTCACTTTCATTAGGATTTGTATAACCGCTTATTTCAAGATATTTTTCAGGATTTTGATAGTATTCACGTCTGCCTGTAATCATTTTGTGTGTATAACATTGGTGAGAAACATCAAAAACAAATTTATCTTCAGGCGAGTTAAATACGTAATGAAGAGCTATTGTTGGTTCTACAAAACCTAAATTTGGCCCCATATGTCCACTTATTGTATTTACTTTATTTATTATTAATTCTCTTATTTCTCCGGAAAGTGTATTCATATCTCCAATAGAAAGTTCTTTAACATCTTTTGGTGAATTAATTTTATCTAAAATTGTCATTTATATTTCCTTTCTTATTTTGTTAATTTGCAAATCTAAAGTGCATTATATCGCCATCTTGAACGACATAATCTTTTCCTTCTAATCTCATAACGCCTTTATCTTTAGCAGCTGCATAAGAACCGTTGCAGGCAAGGAAATCTTCATAAGAAATAACTTCTGCTCTTATAAAACCTTTTTCAAAGTCGGTATGAATTACACCCGCAGCTTGAGGTGCTTTTGTACCTGCTTTTATTGTCCAAGCTTTTACCTCAATTTCACCTGCTGTTATATATGTTCTTAAATTAAGAAGGTGATATACAGCCTGAATCATTTTTTCTATACCGGAATTCTCTATTCCAAGTTCTGCTAAATATTCTTTTGCTTCTTCTTGTGAAAGTTCTGCAAGCTCTTCTTCTATTTTTGCAGAAATTATAACCATTTCTGCACCATGTTTTTTTGCATAATCATCAACAAGTTTTGTATATTCATTTCCTGATACTACATCTGCTTCTGAAACATTTGCAGCATAAATTACCGGCTTTATACACATTAATTGGGATTGTTTTGCTATCTTTAATTCGTCTTCATCTTCAAATAACTCTTCAACATTAATAAATGAAGCATCTGATAATTTGTCATAAAGAGTTTGAAGAACTTTAACTTCCGTTTTAGCATTTTTGTCGCCTGAATTAGCAACTTTTGAAGTTTTTGCAATTCTTTTTTCCAAAGAAGCCATATCGGCAAGAGCAAGTTCTGTATTTATAGTTTCAATATCGTCAAGAGGATTAACTTTTCCCGCAACGTGAATAGTATTTGGGTCGTCAAAGCATCTTACAACTTGAATGATAGCATCAGTTTCTCTGATATTTGCAAGGAATTGATTTCCTAAACCTTCTCCTTTACTTGCCCCTTTTACGAGTCCTGCAATGTCTACAAATTCTATTGCTGTAGGTACAACCTTTGCGGCATTTACAAGCGGAGCGAGTTTTTCTAATCTGTCATCAGGTACACCTACTACCCCTACGTTTGGTTCTATTGTACAAAACGGATAATTTGCACTTTGTGCATTTTTTGCACTTGTTAATGCGTTAAATAATGTCGATTTTCCTACGTTTGGTAATCCTACTATTCCTGTTCTTAACATATCTTTCCCTTTTCTTTATTTTAGTTTATTTTATCACAGAATTTATTAAATATACAACAAACAGTTGATGTGAATATTGTTTATCAAGAGTATTCTAAATTATAGCTGTATTATCGCTTTAGTTGATAGGGACTTATGGGACAGGAAGTTATTAGTAATACATTTTCCAATAATTTGATTAGACAGTATAATTGGTTTAATTCAATGTTTGCTGCACCTTTAAAGTCTACAAGTGATGAATTTTTTCAATATGGCTTTGCTTTTAAATTAATGTCCATGAGTCTTAATATAAATGCAATGTTTCAGGATGATAGCTATTTTGTAACTAAGATAAACATAGATGCCGAAAGAGAAGTTTTTATAAGATGTTCTGAAAAAGCAATTGGTATGATATTAGAAAAAGTACTTGAACCGCTTGAATCAGGTGAGAAATTCAAGTTAAATATGATGACAGAATTGGAAGCTAAAATTATAACAAGCTTCAACGATATGTTTTATACAACTTTTGCTGATAAATTTGTAAGACCAAAAGGCTCATTAAAATTTAGAACATTTGATATTCTGCATTTGACATTTCTTATGAGACCTGAAGATGATGAAAAATGTGAAAATGTCGGAAAAATTATAGTTTCAATGCCTTATCAATTTATAAATCCCGAAGAAATAACACCAACAGAAGAAATTTTTAATGATTATAATTTCGCGGAAAATTTAATTGAAGCAACTATAAAAATAGGTACAACATTATTTTCAATGCAGGATTTGAAGGCATTAGAGCCGGAAGATATTGTAGTATTTGAAAATTCTAATCTTCATACAATGAAAGTTATTTGCGGAGAATACACAAAGATTTTTAATTTGACACCAAATCCGGCATTAATAATTGCCGTTGATGATTCAATAGAAGGAGAAATAAATATGGAAGAAAACTCATCTGTAAATTTATGGGATAGTATTCAGGTAGAGATGGGTGCGGAATTTGATAAAATAAAAATTCCTCTTGGAGATTTAAAGAAAATAAATGAGGGAATAATTGTTGATATTAGTTCAATATACAACAATAAAATATCTTTAAAAGTTGAAGAAAAACTGATTGCTGAAGGAGAATTAGTAATTGTAAATGACAGATACGGTGTAAAAGTTAATAAGATATTTACACCGCAAGAATCAGAATCAGAACCTCAAAGTCAACAACAAATTCCTTCTGAACAAATGCAAGCACAACCAATGCAACAACAAGCAATGCAAATGGAACTTCCGCCGGGAATTGATCCGAATGCATTTGCACAATTGACACCGGAACAACAGCAACAAGTATTGATGCAATATCAACAACAGCAAGCACAATCAATGCAAATGCAACTTCCGCCGGGAATTGATCCGAATGCGTTTGCACAATTGACTCCTGAACAACAACAGCAAGTATTAATGCAGTATCAACAACAGCAACAGCAACAACAAGTTCCACCGGAACAAGTTCAAAGTGGAGACGAGTTCGATTATAGTGATTTTGAACTGGATGATGAAGATATTTAGTCTTTAAGTTATTCGGCTGTAAGTGTCATTATTTGTTTAATATAAAGGATTTACAATGCATCATTTTATTATAAATATTACTGTTTTTACATTTGCAATGATAGGGCTTATATTTTTTGCTCTGCTTATTTATAAAAAAGTTTCAGATTTTGGAATTGGAGCAAAGCCTAATAGTAATCTAAAAGTATTGGATATGTTGAGGGTAGCACCAAGTAAAGTTTTTTATGTGATATCTACCGGTAGTGAAAAATTTTTAGTTGCATCTGATACCAATAATATAAATTTGATTGCAAAATTGGAAGAAAATGATTATACAGAACAAATATTATAGATAGAAGGAAATAAGTAAAATAAAGGATGAAGTATGAATAACATATTTGGAGATATGAATCCCGTATTACAAATGCTTTTAGTGATGACTTTGTTTTCGCTAATACCATTTGTATTTGCTTGTATGACGAGTTTTTTAAGGTTTGTAATCGTATTTTCTATGCTAAAGACTGCAATGGGTACACAACAAGTACCTCCATCTGTTGTAATCATAGGATTATCAATGATTTTAACATTTTATACGATGGGACCTGTTTTTCAACAATGCTTTGAACAAGGTCAAATGCCTTATAAAAAAAATCAAAATCTTATAGAAGCAATTGATGCTGGTTCAAAACCATTAAAAGAATTTATGATGAAACAAACCAGAGAAAGTGATTTAGCTTTTTTTATAGAACTTTCTAATAAAAAACCTCCTGAATCTCCTGAAGAAATAACCATTTGGCAAGTTGCTCCTGCTTATATAATAAGTGAATTAAAGACAGCATTTGAAATTGGTTTTATAGTTTTTGTTCCGTTCATTGTATTAGATTTGGTAGTAGCAAATATTTTGTTGGCACTTGGGATGTTCATGTTATCACCTACAATTATTTCTTTGCCGTTTAAGCTGTTAATATTTATTGCGGTTGATGGCTGGGCATTAATAGTACAAGGCTTAGTAAGCAGTTATAATTAGGAGAAATTTTTATGGAATTGTTAATGGAATATATGGCAAAAGGATTTGTAACAATGCTTTCAATTTCGATGCCGTGTGTACTTACTGCTGCAGGTATAGGTCTTGTAGTAGGTATATTACAAGCTGTAACACAAGTTCAAGAACAAACGATTGCTGCTGCACCAAAAATTTTGGCTGTATTTTTAGTTATTGTTATAGGTGGTGTAGGTTTTGTAAGACTTTTAACGAATTTGTTTAATGATGGTATGGCAATAGCGTTTAATGTTATTCCAAAATCCGATACATACGTATTAAGTAGTGATTATTATAAATATACAAAATCTCCGTTTGCAGATGAATTTAATTCACCTGAACCAAAGGGATTGAATTCAGAGTTTTCAAAAGGTGCGAATGCTCCAACAGGATTGGGTTCAAAAATGAAAAATCAGGAAAAATATATTCCGGGCAGAGATTCTGCAGATCCTAAACCTGATTTCTTAGAAGGCATTACTATCAGAAATAAACGAGGCAGATAAACTTGAAAAAACTTTTTTTTACAGCATTTATTATAACTCTTTTTCTGGCTTTTATTCCGAAGGTATTTGCATTTGATAATTATCTCGTCCATACGGAAAAACCTGTTGTTAAGATAGTATCTACTGATAGTAATGTAATTATTGCAAATATTTTGGTAACGATTATGAATGAAAAAGATACTGTAATTGTTACTCCGAGACAACAAGGTAAAGCGGTTTTAATATTTTATTTTAAAGATGAAACGATAGAAATACCTGTAAAAGTACGAAAAACCAGAACAAATTTTAAAAAAAATCCCAAATTAGATTTTATTAAAATAGATGCTCCGCCACAGTTGTTTCAAATAGATTTACCGCCAAGAGCAGAGGAAATTAAGTAATGGATAAGTTTTTAATTGGTATAAATTCCTTATTTCCTCATTTTATGATGTATTTTGGAGCAGGGCTTGTAGTTTTTGCCAGAGTTGTTGGTTTTTTTAGATTTGCCCCTGTATTTAATCGTAAGGAAATATTTTCTTTTGTAAGATTAAGCCTTGCAATGATAACTACAATAATTATTGTTAGTATAATTCAGCCAAAAGCATTACCTCTGGACGATTTTGGCTCTCTTATTGTTGCATTGATATTAAATTATGCTGTTGGTGCCATGGTTGGATATGTAGCACAGCTAATTTTACTGGCAATAGAAGCGGGAGCAGATATGATAAATATGCAAATGGGTTTATCTTCTGCGACGGTGCTTGACCCTACAACACAATCTCAAACTTCAATACTTGGTCGTATTTTTGGACTTTTAGGTATAATTATTTTTATTCAAGTCGGAGGTATTTATTGGGTTTTAAGGGCATTGATGAGAACATTTGATATATTTTCTTTGTATGCAACATCAGTTCCTCTTGAACAGCTTGTAAATTTGGATTACGTAATAAGCTTATCATCAAATGTGTTGTATATGGGACTTCAAATAGCGTCTCCTGTACTGCTTGCAACATTGGGACAGGATATTATTCTTGGTGTAATTTCAAAAACTGCACCGCAAGTAAACGTATTCCAATTATCATTCCTTTTTAAACCTGTTTTGGGTGCGGCAATTATGGTATGGATATTGCCAATGTTGTTTAGTATTATAGCCGATTATTTTAATTCTTTTGCAAATATTTTTTAGAAAAATTTAGGGAATTATATATTATTTTGCTAAAACTATTCTAAATACGGTCGTATTGCTACTCAGCTTTATTTTAGATTTTTTTAGTTAAAATCTGACGGAAATAAATTCAGTATATCAATTTCATAGACTATAGAGGAAACATATATATAATTCCAAAATTTATTATGTATATAAAAAAACTCTTTAATTATTACTGTTGCATTTAGTATAAGAATCCGCTTGTTGGGAAATGTTAAATTTTGTAAATATTTCCTCCTTCCTCTAAACTTTTTGTTCGGGTTTGCCGATATACATGGCACAGGAAGATTATAGGTGATATATAAGGAGTAAAAATTATGGGTGATTTTACAGGCGGAACAAAACTTAATTACAACGATTACAAAGTAAGTTTAGGTCTTTTTGGAAGAAGTGCTAAAAAGGCTGCTAATGCTAAAATGAAAGAAGCTTGTAGTGATAATAACGGTGATGTAAAGACTAATAATTCTAAAGGTACTGAAGCTAAAGGTAATGTATCTGAAGGAGAAGATGATACAGATTATGCTTTAGATGATGGAGAAGATGGTGAAAATGTAGCTGATGATAATCAAGTAAATGCAGATAATGCAATGGCAACAGGTGAAGCTGCAATGCCTACTTTAGAAGAATTGGGTGCACTTGCTGAGGTAAATACAGTTCAAATGCAAGATATGCAGGCTAATTGTGAAGCAGGTAAAGAAGAAATCATGGCTCAATTAACCGAAAATATGACTATGATGCAAGATGGTTTAATGCAAGCTTCAGAAAATGCGGCAGAAATGGAAGCTATTACTGCTGAAATTGAACAATTATCAGGAGAAGAAGAAGGCGGAGCTGCAGGCGGATTTTCTACAGGTATGGCTGCTGCGGGCGGACAAAACAGTGCATATAGTTTGAGCGTTCCTACAGGCGGAAATCAAGCTCCTGCTAAAGGCGGTAAAAAACAAGGCGGATTAATTTCTTCAGGTGCTCCTGCTACTAACCCTATGGGTGGTGTTCAAGGAGGTCAAGCTGCAGGCGGTGCTCAAGGTTCTCAAGGCGGCGATAAATCTGCAGAAATTCAAGCTAAATATGCAAGACTTGCTGATTTAGAAGCTCAAAATATTGAGTTAACTAACATGGTAATGACATGTGCTGATAATGCTATTACATTACAAATGGCTTATTGTGATGAAGTTGAATTAGTAATGGAAGCTGCAGAAACAGAACAAGCTGTAGGTAATGAAGAAGTTCTTCCTGAAATAGAACAACAAGACCAAACATTTGCTAAGATACAAGAAGTTGGTATGTATGTTCAAGCAGGTGGTGCAGTTGTACAAGGTGTTGGAGTTGGTATGATTCAATCAGGAACTCTTATTGATGCAACTGGAAAAGTTATTCAAGCCTCAGGTACAACAATGCAAGGTCTTGGTGCTGGGTTGAAAGCTCTTGGTGCGGCATTGTTACCTGGAGTATTCACAGCTCCTGCAGGTAGTGCAGTTGGTGCATCAGGTACAAGTGTAACAATGGCTGGTAAAAGTGTTGATGCTGCTGGTAAAGTTACTTCTGGAGCAGGTATCGGAGTTCAAAAAGCAGGTCTTACAGTTAGAACTGTTGGCCAAGGTATTTCTATCGCAGGTGAAGCTACTTCTGCAGTGGGTAGTGCAGGTCAAGTTGTAACTGCTATTAAGAATGGTCAATGGCTTGCTGCAATCGGTGCAGGTTTATCTTGCTTAGGTTCTGCAATGGCTTGTGTAAATGATGTTCAAGCATTTGCTGCTTCTATCCAGGGAGTTAAAACTGCTATGCAGGCAACCGCTGAGGCTGGTAAACAAGCTCAAATGGCTGCTAAATCAGTAGGCGGAGCAGGCACAGTATCAGCTAAGGGTGCAACTTTAGCTGCTAAAGGGGCTCAAGCTGCATCAAAAACTACACAAACATTAGCTGCTGTTTCAACAGGATTGACTAAAGGCGGTCAGTTTGTATCAGGATTACAAGACGGAAATATCATGACAGGTATTGCTGCCGCTCTATCAGGTAACACAGCTAATTTTGCAAATCAACAAGCACAACAAACAACACAAAAACAACAAGCACAACAAACAACACAAAATTTAACAAACACAAATAGTGATAATGATGGTATAAGCCAAGCCGATAGAAATACTGTACTTGCTGCATATCCAGATAAAGCAGCAGAAATTAATAAGTGTAGTACAAAGGCTGAGTTGGATGCCTTAATTCAAAAATTTAAAAATGAAAAAGCTGACGGCGAACCTAAAAAACAACCGGCTAATGCATAATTTGCTAAAACAAGATAATGAAACAAAGGGGCTTAATACTAAGCCCCTTGTTGTATTTTAAATCAGTGTATTATTTATTCTGTTTATATCTACAGAGATTTGGATTATTTATAGTTTTATTTATTAAATTTGAATTTTATTTTACAAAAATTGCTAATACCCTTTAAGCTATCTTATTATTATTATTGACTTAAACTTTTTTATTTCATATAATTTTTTTGAGTTTAATACAACATTTTTAAATAAAATGTTGTATTAGTTTTTATAGGAAACTTTTTATGACAAATTATTTAATAACAGGTGGCGGCTTCAATAACAAAGGTGCTGAATCCATGCTTTATACATTGCTAACAGAACTAAGAAATAAGGACGCTAATTCTAAAATTTATGTCTTAATCTCCGGTGGTATTGTTCCTGAGTATGATAACTTTACAAATATTGAGTTTATAAAATATTCTATAAAAGACATAAAAAAACTTTTACATCCTTTTTCTTTTCTTATGAAAAATAATAATCAATTATTAACTGCTTTTAAAGAATCAGATGTTATATTTGATATTTCAGGTTATATTTTATCTTCTCAATGGGGAAAAGATGCTACTCGTATTTTGCATATAATTAATTTGGCAAAAAAATATAAGAAAAAAATAGTTCTTTTACCTCAATCTTTTGGACCTTTTGACTTTTCCAAAAAGTTAAAACTCGGACATAATAAACTTAAAAAAGTTTTGTCGTATGCTTCTTTAATATTTGCAAGAGAAAATGACGGATTTAATTTACTTAAAGCCTTAGGGTTAAATAATATTGAGCTTTCTCCTGATATTGTTATTCAAAGTTCAAAACCTTATTCAGGATTTTTTGCTCATAAATCTGATAATGTAAATGATAATTTTATTTCTTCTATTGATATAAAACCAAAAAGTGTATTGATTTTTCCAAACATAAGAGTTATAGAGCGTTCGAATAAGGAAAATATTTTTGAATTATATAAAAAAACAGTGAATTTATTAACTGAAAATGATTATAACATATACATTTCTTTTTATGATTTAGCTGATGAAAAAATTTGTAAGGAACTTTTAGGTTTATTTACTAAATTTACTAATGTTCATTTTTTAGACGGACAATTGAATTGTATACAATTTAGTGAACTATTGCCTAAATTTAATTTCATTATATCTTCAAGATTTCATTCAATAGTTCATTCATATAAAAATTTCATTCCGGTACTTGCAATTGGCTGGGCTGTAAAATATGCAGAACTCTTACAATCAGTTCAGCAAGATAAATTTATTTATGACGGAAGAAAAGATATAAATATAGAAAAATTTTTAGAGGATGTTAAATATTTGATAAACAACTTTAAACAGGAATCTGAAAAAATAAAAATTAATGTTGAAAAAATTCAACAAAACAATTGTTTTGACAAAGTTTGGGATGGTTTGTCAAAATGAATATAGAATCTGTTGTAGACGAAAATCTTTGTATTCAATGCGGAATGTGTTCTGCTCTGTGTCCTAAGAATTGTATAAGTATTAAAAAGAATAATTATGATTACTTACCTCAAATTGAAAAAGCTAAATGTGTTGATTGTTCTTTGTGTTCAAAAGTTTGCTCAAAAAGTTGTCTTGGTGTAAGCAAAAATAGTTCAACGGTTAATGAAGAATATATTTTGGGTGATTATATAAATATTTACCATGCAAAAACCAAGGATAAAAACATTCTAAAATCTTCTGTAAGTGGAGGAATAGTTACAACTATAATTAAGCGTTTACTTGAAAAAGATATTTATGACAGTGCTTTTTTATTGGATAAATATTCTTATGAAACTCAATTGCAAACGGTTAGATTTACAAAAAATGAGAGTTTAATAAATACTCCAAAATCAAGATATTTAACAGTTTCTCATTATAATTCGGTAAAATATATTAAAGAACATCCGAATGAAAAAATAATTTTAGTTGGTACGAGTTGTATAATATCAAGTTTTTTAAAGCTTATACAAATTTTAAATTTAAATAGAGATAATTATCTTTTTATAGGTTTATTTTGTGATAAAACAATGAATTACGGAGTATATGAGTACTTTAAACAGCATAAAGCAAGTAAAAACAAAGTCCTTAAAAATTTACTTTTCAGAACAAAAGAAGCCGGAAATTGGCCGGGAAATATCAGATTAGAGTACGAAGATGGGAGTATTATTGATTTAGATAAAAAAGAGCGTATGAAGGTAAAAGAATATTTTGTTCCTGAACGCTGTTTGTACTGTTTGGACAAATTAAATAAAAACGCAGATATTTCTGTTGGAGATAATTATATACCTGAATTTTTTGATGAAGAGGGTATGAATTGTGTAGTGATAAGAACAAAAAAAGCTGATGAACTTTGGACAGTTTTATCAAAAGAATTCATTTTTGCTGAAGATAAGAAAGAAAAACTTATTCAAGCTCAAGGCGTAAATGCCAGAATAAAGAAGAATTTACAATTTGCCAAAATAAAGGGTTTAGCCGATGGAAAATATTCAATTAAAGATAGAAAAGCATATTTAAAAATCTTAAAAAAGATAAAACTTGGAAAAAATAAAAAATTATATTTACGAATTAAAATGGATATTTTTTTTAACAAGATATTATTAAAATTGGCAAAAAATAAATAAAGACTCATTTTAAATATTTTTCAATAAACTGTACCCGAAAAAGTGGACAATAGGAATGTAAATTGTTTAATCGAAAGAAAGATATACAGTTCATTGTGCTTGTTTATTATTTAAAAAATATTCTACACTATAAACACCGTCTTTACCTGTAAATTGCCCTGACAAATCATTTCCCATTTTTTCTTTCTTGAATTGATTTAACTATTTTCCGTAAATAAATATATTATTTGCACTAACTGATGTTAGGTATTTTTGTTATATTTTATAAATTCTCATTTGTAATATCTAACACTTTTTCATCTTTAAGTTTTAATGGTATGCCTATTTCACATTCTAAACTTGCAGCAGTTGTATTATAGTTAAGCATTGCATTATAAAAATCTAAACGGGCATTTAAGTATGTATTTTCACCGTCCTTAAGCTCAATAGCATTACCAACACCAGCTTTATATCTGCCTGTTACTTGTCGATACTGCTCCTTTGCTTGGTCTAATGCAAGTTTTGCAATAACAATTGCTTCTCTATCTGTTTCTAAGTCCATGTAGTTCTTTTTAACATTAAAATAAACTTCATTTCTAACATCTCTGTATTCTTCAGTTGCTTTATTATATTCTGCTCTTGCTTCATCAACCTCTTTCTTTAATCTTAATATATTAAGTCCTTTATAATTTAAACCTACACCAAATTGACCTGAACTTAGGTTATAATCACTGCCAATTCCGTTCTGATAACTTCCGTAAATTCCTATATTTGGGGTAAACTCCCTTTTAGCAGCTCTCAAATTCATTTTAGCAGCCTCTGAGGTTTTCTTTGCGGAAATAAGTTCCGGTCTCACATCTAAAGCTATTTTTATAGCATCCTCTTCTGTTATATCATATAAATTAAGAGTTAATTGGTCAGAAAGTTCATAGTTTGTATATTCTGGCATACCCATTATTTTAGATAACTGAACTTTTGCAACACCTAAAACATTATTAGCTTTAACCAAATTTAATTTTGCTTTTCCTAAATTATATTCTGCTGTAACAACATCCAGTTTTGGTTTTTTTCCGTAACGATAGAACCCCCATGCTTGATTTAATTGGAGCTTGTAATCTGCAACCGTGTCTTCATATACTTTAACCTGAGCCTGTGCAAAAAGAACATTATAATATGTTGCCTTAATATTATATATTATCACATTAATATTTTCTTTGGTATCTTCTATAGCAGCTTCGTATAATCTTTTTGACATATCCGCAGTTGCTTTTGTTTTTCCAAAATCAAAAAGCATCATTTCGGCTGAAACTGTTGGAATATACCCCATTGTTGTATATTGATTTATAATTCCGATTGGTATTTCGCCTCCGCCAGAATATTTGTTACCGCTTCTTGCTGCTTCAATTCCAAGATTTATTACTGGGAAAAAGTTTGCCCAAGCTTGACCTATTCTTGATTTATAAACTTTTTCATTAAATATAGAAGCCTGAATTGCAGGATTGTATTTAATAGCATTTTCTATACAGTCATTAAGAGTAAAAACAGAATGAGTTTCATTTGTATATGGAGAATGTTCTGTTTCACCTTTTTTTTGTTTAACAGGCTTTGATTTAGAAACGCTGACAGCTTCCGTATTTTTTTTCTTCTTTTCAAATGAAAAAGCCTGAACAGAATTAGATGAAGTAAACACAAAACAAGACAATATAAATAGGCTTATAAAAAATTTATTATTAAATTTCATATTATTCTTCTTCCTTTTTGTTGAAATACTTATCAACTACATCCTGAATTATTACATAAAATGCAGGAGTTAAAACAGTACCAATAGTTGCCGCAACTAACATACCGCCGATTACAGTTGAACCTACTGAAATACGACTGTTTGCACCTGCACCGCTTGCAAATAACAACGGCAAAATACCTAATATAAATGCAGCTTCTGTCATCATAATTGCTCTAAATCTCAAAAATGATGCTTTAATTGCCGCATCTTGAATTGTTAAACCGTGAGCTTCGTGTTCTTCTTTTGCAAATTCAACAATCAAAATAGATTGTTTTGCAGCAAGACCAATCAAAGTAATTAATCCGACTTGTGAATACAAATCTAAAGATTGTCCCATCATTAATTGGAATATTAACGCACCAACAATTGCAACAGGTGAAATCAAAAGTACAGCAACAGGAATCATCCAGCTTTCATATAATGCTACCAAGAACAGATAAACAAATAACAAGGCAAAACCGACAACAAGACCTGTTTGTCCAGAAGATTCTTTTTCTTGTAAAGATGTTCCTGACCAAGCATATGTGTAATCTCTTGGTAATATTTTTTTAGATAAATCCTGCATTGCTTTCATAGCCGCACCTGAAGATTTTCCGTTTGCTGGAGAACCCAAAATTTGTGCTGCTCTAAATTGGTTAAATCTTGTGATAGAAACCGCACCTACGGTTTGTCTAGGTGTAATCATTGTCATTATAGGAACAGGCTGACCGTTTTTATTCATAACAAATATTTTTTGTAAATCTTCTATTTTATTTCTATAATCGCCCTCCGCTTGCATAAATACTTTGAAAACCCTACCTAATTTATTAAAATCGTTAATATATGAATATGACAAAGTTGAAGCTAAAGTATCATGAAGTTCAGACAAATCAACACCCTGTGCCAACGCTTTTTCATAATCAATATCTAACTGATACTGCGGAACATTTGCTTGAAACTGAGTATAAACATTTTGTAATGAAGGGTCTTGGTTTGCTTGGGCTATAAATTCTTCTGCAAACGCTGCAATATCTTGTATACTTGAATTACCTGTTGACATAAGCTGATATTCGAAACCTCCCATCATACCTAAGCCATCAATTGCAGGAGGAGAAAGAGTAAATATTGCAGCTTCATTTATATCTGCTGTGCGTTTATATATTTCGTTAAGTATTCCGTTGTGTGAAAGATCCGTTTGTTTACCTTGAATTTTACGGATAACCCAGCTTATTGGATTGACTTTTCTTTCACCCCATTCTGTTAATTGAATAACAATATTTGCCTGATTAGAAGGTCCAAACCCACCAAAAGCTATAACTCTGTTTTGATCAATACCTTCTATACCCTCAATTGCTTTTATGAATTTCAAACAGACATCTTTTGTTCTGTTTAATGAAGCACCGTCAGGAAGTGTTACGACAGATATAAGCATTCCCTGATCTTCATCAGGAATAAATCCTGTCGGAATAACTTTGAATAAGCCTAACATTAATAACACTATTGCAACATATGTAATTATTGTCAATTTTTTATCAATAACAAATTTTTTAACGACATCAATATAATATGTTGTTAATTTGTCAAAATATTTATTAAAAATTTCAAGTCCAATATTCAAGTATTCTTGTGCAGCTTTTATCCATTGAAACTTGTCCAAATCAAATTTTTTCTTAGATGGCTTTAGAATAATAGAACACATAGCAGGAGAAAGCGATAATGCACAAATTGCAGAAAAAGCGATTGATACTGAAATACAAACTGCGAATTGTTTGTACATAGTACCCGATAAACCACTCATAAAACACATAGGCACAAATACTGCCATAAGAACGGCTGCCATAGCAACAAGAGAACCGCCAACTTCACCCATTGTGATTTGTGTTGCTTCCAGTGCCGATTTCCCATCCTCAATATGTCGTTTTACGTTTTCAATTACAACAATAGCATCATCAACGACAACTGCAACAGCAAGAACTAAAGCAAATAAAGTCAGTAAGTTTAAAGACATTCCCAGAGCTTTTAATGCTATAAAGGTACCAATTAGTGAAACCGGTATAGTTACACAAGGAATCAATGTAGCTTTAAAATCACCAAGAAATACAAATATAATCAAAATAACAATTAATGAAGTTAAAAGTATTGTAAATTCAACTTCAGACATAGATTCATGAATAAATACTGAACTATCCATCATAACATCAAGTTGTAAAGAATCTGGGAATGTTTGAGAAAGTTCGTCTATTGTTTTGTATATGCTATTACATATTTCAACGGTATTGGCACCTGGAAGCGGCATTACCTGAATTAAAGCCGCAGGTTTTGTATTAACAATACCAAACATGGAATATGATTTTGCTCCCAATTCAATCCTTGAAAGTTCTTTTAATCTCAATTTGGAACTGTCAGAATTAGAACGAACTATAATATTCCCAAATTCTTCAGGAGTTTGTAATCTGCCTTTTGTTAAAAGGGAAAGTTTTAAACTTGGATTTGCATCTGTTGGCTGATCACCTAACGCACCTGCTGAAAGTTGAATATTCTGATTTTGAATTGAGTTTTTAATCTCAGATATTGAAACTTTGTAACTTGCAAGTTTGGCAGGATCAACCCAAATACGCATACTGTAATCATCTGCACCAAAAATATTAACAGAGCCGACACCATTTATTCTTTTTATAGCATCTTTTACATAAATATTTGCATAGTTGGTTAAATCAAGTTGATTCCAAGAATCATCCACAGATGCAAGATTTAATATTATGGCACCTGCACCGCCAACTTTATTTTCAGCAGTTATACCCTGTTGAACAACATCTTGCGGAAGAAGCGATTGAACCTGTTGTAGTTTATTTTGAACATTCATCAGGTTTATATCGTTGTCTGTACCCGTTTTAAAAAATATAGTTAAATTATATGCTCCATCATAACTTGTTGAGGACATATAAATCATATCCTTAACACCGTTAAGCTGAGATTCTAAAAGAGATGCAACAGAAGATTCAATAACAGCTGCACTTGCACCCGGATAATATGCTGATATTGTAACCTGTGGTGGGGTTATGTTTGGGTATTTTTCTTGCTGTAAACCAAACAATGAAAGTAACCCTAAAATTACAATTAATGCCGATATTACAACAGCAAACCTGGGTTTTTTAATGAAAAAATATAAATCTTCTTTATTTATAGCCATTCTAATTCCTTTTATTGTTAATATTTATATAATTATTTTTTCTCTTCTGTTTTTTCATTAGTAATGTACGGTTTAGTTTTTAAAGGTTGTCCAGACTTATAAATATCCTGAATTCCTTTCATGACAACAACATCATCATAATTTAATCCTTTTTCTACAACCCAGTTATTTTCGTAGTTTTCATTTACCACAATATCTTTTTTTACAGCTTTTCCATCTTTTATCGTCCAAACATAATACCCTGTTCCAACGTCGGTTTTTGTAGCAGATTGAGGAATTAACATAACTTTTTGGGGACTGTTTACTCTTATTGTTATATTAACATAATCTCCTGGAACCAAAATCTCATCAGGATTTTCAAAAACAGCTCTCATTGTAACAGTACCCGTGTTTTCATCAACTTTGTTATCTACAAATTCTATTGTACCCTCCTTTTCGTAAGTTGAGCCATCTGAAAGCCTTAATAATACAGATACTGTGCTTTCATCATTTGGATTTTCTTTATAATATCTTTTTAATTCAATAAAATCACTGCTTTTCAACGGAAAAATAACTTTCATCGGATTTGTTGTATAAATTTGAGCTATAACCCCGGTTGATGGAGTAACATAATTGCCTACAGAAACAATTGCTTTACCAATTCTACCATTCATCGGAGAGGTAATATTTGTGTAACTTAAGTTAAGATTGGCCTTATTCATATCAGAAATAGCACCATCAAGAGCAGCTCTATTTTTATTTCTTTCAGTCAAAGCATTGTCATAGTATTCACGGCTCACTAAATCTTCTTTCAAAAGTTGTTCTGCTCTCTTTAAGTCAGTTTCAGAATTTTTGTAAACAGCAGAATTTTCATTAACTCTGGCTCTTGCAGTCCTTGCAGCAAGTGCATACTCATCAGGTTCTATTAAGAATAATTTTTGACCTTTTTTAACAGTGTCGCCCTCTTGAAAATATTTTTCTTGTAGCCAACCACTGACACGAGCAATAATATCTATTGAATTTTGTGCTTCAATACGTCCAGTTGTACTGTATGTAGGATAAATTTCCTTTGATATCGGATTTGAAACTTCAACAGTTTTTGGCTGAGACATCATATACGACATGATAACCCCTGAAATAAACGTTTTGCCTAAATTCCAAATTATCGGAACAAGAATAACAGCTAAAATTCCCACTGTAACTTTAGTTTGTTTATTATTCCAATCTATTTTCATATTATTTCCCCTACCTATCAGATAATAATCCCATATTGTATACTATCATAAAAAGTATCTTTAACGTATAAATATTACATATTCGTTAAAATATAAAAAAAAGTTTTTACATTGCATATTTTTATTATATTGTAAGATATAGGAGTCAAGAGTTGGCAATTTTATGGAAAATATATTTAAAAACTTATTAGAAACAACTCAGAATTTTATATTTTTGATTGGTATTATTATTTATGGTATGATATTACTATGAAAAAATTTTGTTTATTTATTTTAGTTTTATTTTTTAGCTGTTCTTGTGCTTTTGCACAGCAAAACGTTAGTTTCGTTTATATAAACGGTTCAAATAACAATGATGCAAAAATGGCAAATTGGTTTGATAAAGGAATCAAAAATTTTCATAAAGCCCTAAGGGAAAAAGTCCTTACCAATAGTACAATACAAAAGTATTATCAGGCTGAATCCAATCAACTTAACATAAAGGAAGAACCTGTTATATTTTTCTGGGGATACCAAAGCAAGCTAAATTTGGATTTTCTTAAAGATCAATTAGAACTTTCAAAAGCAGTAAGTTCTTCTGGTGCATATATTGCCAGAAGTTTGATAACTCAATGCATGCATGATGCTATTTGGGTACAGAAACCTCAGCATATGATACCTATAGTGGAAAAACTTAATGAAACGGTAAAGAAAGAAGCAGAAGAAGGTAACAGTGTTGTATTGTACGGTTATTCCGCAGGTACATTTATTACTTATGAATATTTGTTCCGAAATTTGAGATATATTAATTTAGAAAACATGTTTGAGAGTCATAATGCTGATAAAGAATTTCTAAAGTTTGTAAAAAACAATCCTCGTGAAAATACTTGTATTTCTGCTTTGCTTGAAAATTCGGCAAACATAGGTACAATATCGCAAACCGGAAAATTTTTACTAAATACAGATGTTAAACAATTAAAAGAAAGTTACTTAAAAATTGATGATTATACGAATATGGTTTGTGCTCCAAAGGATAAAGTTGTAGGAGTTGTAAATTATGCAAGTCCTTTGCCTTTATTCTATTCTAATTTAGCAGATGATGATTACGATTTAAATTATGCTAATACGGAAATGATAAAGTACATATTGGAAAAAGGAATATTCTTCCTTACTGTTAATTTCAGAGAAGATCCTTTAGGTATTCCGACAAACAACAATTTGAAAATCAGTGAAATTGAAAATATTCTTAATATTAAACTCGATAAACCGAATGGACTAATTTATGATAATTCCGGTGTATGGTCAAAAAGACCATTTCCGATGGCACATACTTCTTATTGGAAAGCGAAAAATACTTTTGCTAAAGCTATTGTTAATACTTTTTTAAATGGTTATAAATTCCAATATGATGAAAATTAAAAATTTTAATTGAATAGTATACACCACAAAGAATTTTTTAAATTATCTTTATGTTTTGGGAATTTATTTATAAAGTTAAGAAAAACTATAATTATAGGTTAATATACTATTCGTCATTAGGGAGTTTAATATTTAATACGATTACTGAAAGTATTATTTATGATGAAGATATTAATACATTAACCGTTAAATTGAGACCAGCGTTTGAACACATAAGACAGATTAAGTCGAATAAGAAAAACAATTCTCAGAAAGTTTAGAAAACTTGACTGGAGCCCTTGAAACATGCTCGCAGAATGCAAAAGAAGCACTCCAAAATAACACTTTAGATTTAACCAAAATAACTATGATTGGAACCCGTAAAAGACGCTTAAATACTAAAATAGAGCCCTCTTATGAGAACTCTAAAAAGTTAAATGTCGACGAGGTTACTATTTTGGGAACCTTTGACAAGAAAATATTATCACAAATAATGAGGTCTGACAATGTTTATCACAGGATTGTATATATTATGAAACAGGCAACACAAGAGTATTATAATATGGGAATAGTTTTAGGATTAAAATGTAATTAGTTATTTTTAGAAACCCACAAGTTAATTATTCCCTTCCAATGTGTATAGACAGGAAATAATCTTTGAAGTGCCCAAACAGGAAGATATTTTTCTTGTTTTTATATAAATTGGTTTCAAACAATTGTTTTTTGCAAAATAATTCATTGCATCTTCCGTATAAAAATTTATATGTTCATGCATAAAAGAATATTTTGTTGTTCTCATTTCAATATATTTTTTAATAATATCTTTTATTTTAAAGTATTTATTAAAAAGATATTGGATATTTTCTAATTGATTTTTATAAAACGGTGAATCAAACGGAACTTCAATATATAAATAACCATTTGGATTCATTAAATCTTTGATAATTTTAAGAATTTCCGCAGGTTTTGAAAGATGTTCAAAAACGTGATTGCAAAGAATTAAATCAAAACCTTCCGGGCAGTTTCTTTTGCAATTATCAATACTGGTTAACAATTTAACATCATTTATCGTATTATTACCAGATATTTCATAAACAAATTTATTTGCATTGGCAAATATATCCGGAATAAATTGCCCCCTATCGCCACCAAAATCTAAAATTGTTTTAATTTTATCAATATTTACTATATTGTCTTTGAGAATATTTGCTAAGTTTGAATTTCTGCTGGAAATTTGTTTTGGTCATTTCCTATAAGCATATTTATTTCTTTGCTATACCAAGATTCATATTTTTGTCTATTTTTTTGATATTCTTCTCCTCTATAGTTTGTATAAATTTTGTTTACTTCATTTTGGCTGTATCTGTAATCATAAAATGCAGCACCGCAATTTTTACAATGTACTAGATTAAAAAGCATATCTTCAGCCCCTACTCTATCTTTTATGAATGGAGCCATCTTTGCTGCAAATTTTTCAATATTCTCACTTTGGCAAAAAATACATGAGTTAATATTTAAATGTTTTATATTTTCGTTTGTTTTATTTTTTAATAATTCTGCAGAATGTTTCATAAATAATTCAATGTAATTTAACATACAAAACAAGATATAATTAACTATGAGATGGAGATTGTGCATAATGGCAATCCTCATTTATTCGTAAATAAGGATTGCCATATAAATAATGAAGTCCCCATTCCCAAGGTTTTTGTTGGCATGAACGAGCAAACAATATAGAATCACCTACATTATTCCCTTGTGAGAATTTTTCATAAAAATTTATTGAAAAACTTTTTGCCTGCTTATCAAATATAGGATATGTACACGAAATAATAGCTTTTGCCCCCCTTTTGTACAAAGTTGCAGAAAGTCCTTTATATTTTCCACCTCCAAAATATTTTAAAGTCCCCGCTAAACAACAATTTATAAAAAATAATGGATTATTATCAAAATAATATTTTTCAAAAAAATTACTGTCAATGATATCTTTACCATAATTAAGTATCAATTTATCAGGCTCATTTCCATGTCCACAGAAGTGAAAAATTGCAATTGAATTATCTAAAATTTTTGATATATTGATTAGCGATGCATCTGTTCTAGATAAAGTTAGACTACTTTTTAATAAATCATTCTGTAATAACTTTTTGTATTCTGACTTTGCCCCGCATAGTTTTGTGTCATCTCCACGAATTACTATTTTTTTATTTTGAGATTTTATTTTTGGATGAGATTTTATAATATCTAGAAACATATCAAAACCAGATACGCGTGGTAATAATTGTATTTGACCTATAAATACATTATCATGTGCTAAAAACTCAAAAGGAAAATTCATAAAACATTGGTCTAAGGATAAAAATATTTTATTATCATTATTGCAAAGACATTCTTTTAATTCATTTGGAAAAAGATTAAAAATATCATTACCAAGTTTTAATAAAAATGCATGTGTATAATCCTCAATTTTATTTTTATAACAAATATTATATACTTGAGTTAGTAATTCATTACACTTACTAATAAATTTATCATTTTTTACTGTATATACTTTATTTCCTTTTTTGCTTGTTACAAGGAATATACAATTATTGTATGTAAGCTCTATTGTAATTAAAACTTCTTTATTTAAATACTTAATCTTTGGATTTATATCATATTTCTTATTATAAACAAAATCTTCCTTTCTTTTGTTTTCAATAATCATAAGTAATTTATCTGGATCATTTAAATATAAATTTATAAGATATTCTAATATTTTTTCAATTCTACTTTTGTAAGCATAAAAATATGGTTTATTACAATCGTTAAGCATTGTTTTTATACAAGACAAATATTTAAATACTTCAAGAAAATATTTTTCGGAGTCCGATATATTACCAGAATATAGTTCTATAATACTTAAATTTGATAACACTCCACATATTTGAACAGCATATTCAATAGGATTTGCATCATAATTATCTCTAAAAAATTTTAAAGCTTCATTACAATAATATTTGGCCTTATCGAATTTACCAATATAACAATACGAACCTGCTATATTTGCAGATGTTGAGGCAAATTTTTCTTTATATTTTTCAGGAGAAACTTTTGATAAATTTTCAAAAATCTTTAACGATTTTAAAAAATTATCTATAGCTTCTTTATATCGCCCTATTTCGTTTAACAAATTCCCATAGTTATTAAGTTCATCTGCATAATTATCTGCATATTTTTCTCCTTGTAAATACATTTTTTTTCTAATATTTATAGATTTTTCACGAAATTTGAGTGCAAAATCATAATTACCGAATTTCCTATATGAATTAGCTAAATTATTATAAACCATGGCAATATAATAGTCATTATCGTGTAACTTTAATGCTTTATTAAAATATTGAATTGCTTCTTCATCCAAGTTTAATTTCTGGTACACTATACCAATATTATTTAAAGTATCAGCTTTATTAAATTTATATCCTTTAGCACTTTTGTTAACTTCATATAATGCTAAAGTTTTATTATAATATTCTAATGCTTCACTTAACTTTCCAATAAAACTATAAGTCATGGCAAGGTTGTTATATGCTTCTGTTTTAAGATTATAACAACTATTAGATAATTTAAAATATTCAGAACTTTGTTCTAAAAATCCGATAGCTGAAAGGCATTCATTAAATTCTACAATGGAATTATCAAAATCTCTCATATCAGTTTTTATTGTTGCAGACAATATTTTTGCTTTTATTAAATTTTCTGATGGTAAATCATCTTCAAGTTTACAAATTAAATTGTTTAACAAAATTGTTGCCAAGCTGAAATTTTTAAATTCTCTTTCCATTACTATTTTATTAAACATAACTGTTACATATAAGCCAGTATTCTCAACTTGAATATCGCATATTAATTTATATGCTTCATCTATATATTTTTTGGCTTCAATTGGTTGCTTATTATTTAGTAACGATGCCCCCTTATCATTTAGATTGCGTATTTTTAAATATTTGCTATTAATCATATTTCTATAAATATTTACCCTATTAACACTAGATATCTCTTATTTTAATTATTGAAGCTATCGATTCATTTTTTTGTTCAATAGATAATGTTCCTTTATCAAGATTGAGTAACATTTCTACTTCTTCGGGTTTCATAGACAATTGGTTTTCTGCTAATTCATCCATAAATTCTTGTGGATTAAAAATATTATTCTGCATTAAAATTTCAATGGATTTATTTAACAATATTGGTTCTTGCTTTATTAAAACATTATCAAGCGGCTCACGCTTTCTCCAATTATTTATGGCCATTTGTTTCATTAAATATTGATATTGATTATCAGTTAGAACTCCTAAACGGTTTGCTCTGATAAGCATTGCAGAAATAGAAACTTTCCATTTCTTTTTTAATTCAATATAATATTTTAAATCTCTAGGATATAAACTAACATCCCGTAAAAATGCATTTTTAGGTAATAAAAATGCGGCAGCGAAATAATTAGCTTCCCTTTCTTGTTGTTTAAAGTCTTCTCTTGGTAATTCTTCTATATCAATATTCCAATCATGCAATAAAATATGACCTAATTCATGAGCAGCATCAAAATTACTTCGTGTAGCCAAATTCTTATCATTCGATAGGACAATAATGTATCTATCATTACCCTCCACTTTAAGCTTTTGGCTATATGCATCAATATTATTTTGATTTACAGGATAAGATGCTACAATTATTCCATTCTTCTCGAGTAAATGAGAGATGTTATCAATAGGTTTTTCGCCAATATCCCAGTAATTTCTTAAATCTAATGCAATTTGTTCGAAGTCAAGTTTATCGTCATATTTAAATTTAGGTATATTTAAATTTGGGAATTCTAAATACTTGCTTAATACTTGATATATTATTGCCAAATGTTTTAATTTTACTTGTTGTTGCAATCTTGCATTTTTATTAGCTGACAACAAGGCTCTAAAATATGTAGTTTTTGTATTAACATCGTAAATATCTTTTTGGAAAAAATATGAAGATGGAAATTTTAATTTTTCGGTTAAAATTCGCATTTTTTCAAATTCAGGAGTAACATTTTGTGTTTCGTATTGAGAAATAGCTTGCTTTGTAACACCTAATATTTCCGCCAAATCATTTATTGACAAACCATTATATAAACGTGCTTGCCTTAATCTTTGACCATTAAAGTTTTTTACCATTTTTATTTATCTCCGTTTGCAGTATCTTCTGCAGAATTTATAGTTTCTGTGGTTTTTATTTCTATTGACTCTTTCGTTTCAGAATCTTCTTTAGCTTGCTTTTTTACATATGCAGCAGGTTTCAAAGGAAGTGGTATATCTTGAATTTCTTCTGATTTTTGTGTATCTGCAACAATTGAATCGTAATTTTTCTTTGGGATATAAGAATTTAGTGGAATTTCTTTTGCAATTTCCAAATTTTTTTGTTAGATAATTTGCATTATATGAAGTTATTACACCAGATGCTGTTTTGAAAGATAAAATGCAATATAAACTTTCAGCTAGCATACTTTGTTCAATCTCAGAACATAAATCCTGTGATAATTCTTGCAAGTATATATTATCATCAGGATTTATTGGCATGTTAATAAGCTTTGTTTGTCTTGACCTTAAACCACTATTTAACAACAATGCCAATGCTGCAGCATAATGTTTTTTATTTTTGAATGGATGTTTGGTAAGTTGTTTTAACCTATTTTCACGCATTACAGTTATAATTTTTTTTGATTTTTTATCTACAATTAGCAAAAATTCCCAAATTCCCCTTTTTTTCTTACTTACATATAAACACGCATAATCTTGTCCGAGTTTTTTCTTTAAGTTAGAATTAATTAAGTCCCATATTAGTGTTGGAGAACTATTTGTAGTATATGTATTTAGTTGTTTTCTAGTATCAATAAAATCAATACCAATGCCTTCAGAAATGCTTTCTACAACTGCCTTTAAGACTCCCTCATCTATATCGAATTTACTATTTGTCACCGCATGACCTCCTTGATTATTATGTAAAACACTTTACCAAAAATACTTTATTCTGTCAAGTGATTTTATTACATATTCGCATTTTGACATTAATTTTTTGGTTTTGTGCAATCTATTCATTATTAAATTTTAAATATGAAATAAGTAAAACACAAACCTTTACATTCCAAGATTTGTCTGCTTGTTTATAATATAATCAACTCATGCAACAGTATTATGATAAAGGGGACATACAGTTATATTTAGGTGATTGTATTGAGATTTTGGAGAAGGCTGCTCCGGAATCTGCTGATATGATTTTTGCGGATCCTCCATATATGTTATCTAATGGCGGCATTAGTTGCCGAGCAGGAAAAGTTGTCTGTGTCAATAAAGGTAAATGGGATGAAAGCAAAGGTTTAGACGAAGATTTTGAGTTTCACCAAAAATGGATTAATGCTTGTCGCAGAGTCCTCAAACCTAACGGAACAATTTGGATTTCAGGTACTTATCACTCAATTTATGCTTGCGGTTTTGCTTTGCAAAAATCCGGCTTTAAAATCTTGAATGATATTTGTTGGTTTAAGCCAAATGCTTCGCCAAATATGAGTTGCAGATATTTTACAGCAAGTCATGAAACTTTACTTTGGGCAAGAAAGGATCCAAAAGGCAAGCATACTTTCAATTATGATATTATGAAAAATGGTGATTGGAGCGATGATGCTATTAAAAAGCCGAATAAACAAATGCGTTCGGTTTGGCAGATTGATACTCCAAAATCTTACGAAAAAACTTTCGGCAAACACCCAACACAAAAACCTTTAGAATTGTTAAGGCGAATTATCCTTGCCTCAACAAACAAAGGGGATTTGATTCTTGATCCGTTTACAGGCAGTTCAACAACTGGTATAATGGCATTAGAGTTAGGGAGAAAGTTTATCGGTATAGACTTAGAAAAAGAGTATTTAGACCTTTCAATAAAAAGGTTTGAGCAAGAATTTTTAGATAAGGAACTAGAATGGCAGTAGTTTTAGAAAAACTAAAAGAGGAAACATATCCGATAGTAAAATGGGTTGGCGGTAAACGTCAGCTTATGTGTGAATTGGAAATAAATATGCCAAAAACCTACAACAGATATTTTGAACCTTTTATCGGGGGTGGAGCTTTATTCTTTTATTTACAACCTGATAATGCATATATCTCTGATATGAATGAAGAGCTAATAAACCTGTATCAAGTCGTAAGAGATAATGTTGATGAGCTAATTACAGACCTGCAAAAACACGATATTTCCAAAGAGTATTTTATGGAAATCAGAAACATTGACCGTACTGAAGAATATGAAAGCTGGTCTGATGTTCAAAAGGCAAGCCGTTTTATCTATTTAAACAGAACGTGTTTCAACGGAATGTATCGTGTAAATTCTAAAGGTGAATTTAATGTTCCTTTCGGTCATTATAAGAATCCAAGAATTTTAGATGAAAATAATTTAATACATTGCTCAAATCTGTTACAGCGAACTGAAATTAAACATGCAGATTTTTCAGAGATTTTGAAAAAAGTTAAAAAAGGTGACTTCGTATATTTTGATCCGCCTTATGTACCTTTAAGTGAAACATCAAGTTTTACATCATACACAAAAGACGGATTTGATATTGATATGCAATTTAAACTCAGAGATGTTTGCGATGAATTGGACTCAATGGGTGTCAAATTCTTGCTATCAAATTCTGATACAAAATTAGTCAATGAATTATACGAAAATTACAATATTAAAAAAGTTTTTGCCTCTCGTCAGATAAATGCAAATGCAGACGGCAGAGGTAAAATTACGGAAGTTTTGGTGAGGAACTATTAATGAAAAGATATTTTAAGGAATGGCTATCAACTTTTAGACCTTGTATTTCGGACTATTGCTACTATGTAGATTTTGACAAAGTAAACAGTAATGTTGATAGTATTAAGGTGGAGTTAAATATTTTGAACACCTTAGTTGGCTCTAAAAATATTGAAAAAGATTTTGAAAATGTTATTACAAAATACCCTGAAACTTTAAAATGCATTCCTTTACTATTAGCAGTCAGAGCAAAAGAAATCTCTGTTACAGATGCAGAGGGTGAATATAATTTTTCTTTCAACAAGTGCAATTACAGTATTGAAGAATACAAAATGTTTATGCGTAAAACAAAATTGTTTGATTTGTTAGAGAATCATATTGTCAGCAACCTGGTTGATTATGCAACAGGCGTTGAGACTGGACTTGATTCTAACGGCAGAAAGAATCGTGGCGGACATTTGATGGAGAATCTTGTGGAAAGTTATATTCAAAAAGCGGGATTTGTTAAGAATAAAAACTATTTCAAAGAAATGTATATTCATGAAATTGAACAAAAATGGGGTGTAAACCTCTCTGCAATTTCTAATCAAGGCAAAATGGAAAAACGCTTTGATTTTGTCATAAAAACTGACAAGCAAATTTATGTAATTGAAACAAACTTTTATTCAAGCGGTGGTTCAAAACTTAATGAAACAGCAAGAAGTTACAAAACACTTGCACAAGAAGTTACAACAATTAATGGTGTAACATTTATTTGGTTTACTGACGGTTGCGGTTGGAACAGCGCAAGACATAATCTTGAAGAAACTTTTGATGTTTTAGATACAGTATATAATATTCAAGATTTAGAAGATGGAATACTAAACATCTTGTAAAGAATTTATATTGTTATAAAAAATTTCTTTAATTTGTTTATATAAACATTCCGACCCTGCTGCGCCTAATCGCGTTTCTGGCGACTCTATGTCCATACTTTCTTTAATATGTTCAAAAATTAATTTATAATTATCTTCTGAATGTTTTTTATTAGTATAAAAATCTTTAAATAATTTCATAAATGCACTATAACCAGAAGTTTTACATAAAATTGAGCTTGGATTACACCATTTATCTTCAAAAGAATATTTTATTGCATTAAAATATTCTTCCAATATTTTATATATCTTATCTTCTTCTGAATTTTTATAGAATTCCCAGAAAATATATTCTTTCGTATCTACATATATTTTATCTAATTTCTTTCTATCATTATTACTATCTATTAAAATGTTTCGAATAGTGGTTGTATCACTATTTTTATATATGTATTTTAATATACTTTTATTAAAGGAATATTGGGAAATAATTCCACTTGAAGAAGTTATATCTTTTTTACCGAGCATCTTTATTGCATTGTACCAAGGACTACCTTCTCTATTATTGAATACCTTTGCGATTGAATGAACACAATTTTCAGGAGTTGTTATTCTTGATAATTCTGCCAAATCAGAAACAAGAGATGGCTCTAACTTGGTTTGAGTTGTATTTATAATAGAGAATATATATGCTTGATCTTCGACGTCAGCATTCAGAAAGAATGTTACCAATAAATCAAAGTCTTTTGCTACAGGGCTATTTTCAAATCCCCATAAGCGATGTTGTCCATCAATAATTTGAAATGCTTTTTCATTTATATCATCGCTTATAACAATTTTTAATACACCATTTTCATATCTATAAAGTGATGCGTCAGATAATGTCCCGATTATTGTATTAGGAAAAGTTGCATCTCTAGTTTCAATAAATTCTTTTATACTTTTTAATTTATTAGGTTTAAGAGTTCTTTGAGTTCCTGTATATTTTGATAAATCCTTATTAAAGGTCCTTTCATCTCTATATGAAATTTTTAAAAGTTCTGAGGCTTTTACTTTGGCAACTAAGAATTTGCCAATAGGTTGCTCTACTTCTATTATGTTATTAATTGTTATTGTTTCATAGTTATCTATCATAATCTAGACTCCCAATCGTTATCGTTATTGTCTTGTTGTTCTCTATTATTTGCAAAAGTACTAGGGTGAATATTTGCCGAATCTGAGTCTTCACTGTATTCTGAATAAGTCGACATTGCAATATACAAAAGCACAAGCATAGAGATTAATACAAAACCCAAATACAATAATGAAATGTTTTTTAGTACGAATGACAAGTATACTTGAATGCCGTAAAACACTGCAAAAATCACTAACAATGCAATGCTTATCCAAAGATCAACATTGCGAAAGGAGTCAGAACCTTCTTCATTAGATTTTGCAATATTTTGAATGATATATAAAAGCGTAAGAATTGAAAGATATATAAATTGAATTGCTGTATTTATTGCAATTCCTTTTAATGAATCACTATCCAATTGTCCATTAGCAAGTGCACAAAGAAAAGCTATTATTATTACCAGTGAAGGAATTGCTACTGGTAATAATATATTGATTCCGTAAAACTTAATTCCCGCTTTTTTAAAACTATTAAACTTTTTTGAAAACCAATAAATTATATCATTCACTTACACATTAAATCACAAAACAATGACTATAAAAGATAAAGTCGTTCCTAACCTCGTTGGTGTAGATATCGGCTGTGGTATGGAAACTATTTTGCTTGAGGAAAAATCTGTTGATTTGGAAAAGTTTGATAAATTTATCTATGACAATATTCCTTCTGGCATGAATACAAGAAAACACCCTCACAAATACAGCCTTGATGTTGAAATAGACGAATTAAAATGCTTACACTACATAAAAGAATTCCGTGCTTTAAAAAGTATTGGGACTCTCGGTGGCGGTAATCATTTTATTGAAATAGATAAAGATGATGAAGGCAATTTATATATTGTCATTCATTCCGGAAGCCGTCATCTTGGCAAAGAAGTTGCAGAATACTATCAAGAAGAAGCATATAGAGAATTAAATAATTGTTCTAAAAAAATACTTGATGAAGTTATTACGGATTTGAAAGCACATGGCAGACAAACCGAAATATCTTCTACAATAGAACAAATGAAAAAGCAGATATTAACTAATATCCCGAAAACTCTTGCTTATACAAGCGGGTATTTGTTCAATGATTATATTCACGATATGAAAATCGTACAAAAATATGCTGTTTTGAATAGAAAAGCAATGGCTGATGAACTTATCAAGGGTCTTGGTTTAACTGTAAAAGAAGAATTTACTACTATTCACAATTACATAGATACTGATTCTATGATTTTAAGAAAAGGTGCAGTATCAGCAAAGAAAGGTGAAAAACTTTTAATTCCTATAAATATGCGTGATGGAAGTTTAATTTGTATAGGCAAAGGAAATGAGGATTGGAATTGTTCGGCTCCTCACGGTGCAGGAAGATTATTCAGCAGAAATCAATCTGTAAAGAATTTTACCGTTGAAGAATTCAAAGCATCAATGGATGGTATTTATACAACTTCAATAAATGAAGATACGCTTGATGAATGCCCAATGGCATACAAGACGATGGATGATATTGTAAATAATATCTCTCCGACCGCAGATATAATAAAAATAATAAAACCAATATACAACTTTAAAGCAGGAGAATGTGTAAAAGATTATTGGCGAAAAAAGGCAAAGAAATGAAACTAAAAGTCGGATATAAATGGAAATCAATAGACGGAATTTCAAAGGGTAGCCTCGGTCTGAGATTCCGATAAGCTATCGCAAATATGGGTTCATATCAATAAAGAAAGGCTTAATATGGGTGAAGAAAAAACTTTTAAATGTCCAAAATGCGGAAATGTTGTTAAATTAAATGA
>Ga0256405_10003379_pt1 | contig 33007 bp, 28 predicted proteins | sample RumenRJG_02DNA_FD_189096 | JGI IMG/M metagenome (GOLD analysis project Ga0256405, IMG submission 189096) | Bovine rumen microbial communities from Lethbridge, Alberta, Canada - RJG_02 | ecosystem: Host-associated > Mammals > Digestive system > Stomach > Rumen | place: Canada: Alberta...
ATATGACAGCTGAGGGGGCCCTGCAGAGCAATCAGGTTGAGAAGATCTTCAACAATGCCCTCGATGAGGCCATGAAGAACACTTCAGCCGACGCCATTGCCAGCATGCAGAAGCTCGGCTTGGCCAATGTCCAGAAGATGGCTAGTACCCAGAAGGAAGTCCTTGGCCTGAAAAAGCGCGGTTCGGTTGACTTAAATTCTACTGTTAAGATGATAGGTAGCGCCAGTAATGTGATGGAGGCTTACCAAAACATGATTGGAAGTGTCGCAAATAATGTTGCGCAGAGTCAGAGCCAGAATCTCAATCTCGGTCAAAGCATTAACAATGTAATCAGTCAGACAGCAGCTGTTGCCAACAGTGAAATAATAGCTGGTAAGTTTGATATAGTCCCCCCTAATATAAAATAATTGCTTTTTCTCTCACCTATCAATAAAGCAATCGATGATAAGGAAATTAGTTTTGGTACTGATGGCGGTGATTGGGGTGAATGCGCTCCAGGCTGCTGAGAACGACTTGAAACCGCGACTTGTGGTGTGTACGGATATTGCGCCGGCGGATGTTGAGCCCGACGATATGGAGTCGATGGTGAGGCTGATGGCCCATACCATCTCCCCGCCTACCGCCGCATAATAATTAAGAATACACTTAATAGCCAGGATTCTGAGTGAGGTTCTGATTAAGTGCTCGCACCTCGGCGGGGATGGGGAAAACGGTGGTGTGACCATCCGACTCGTCGATGGCGTCAGGACCTTCGTATAGCGACTTATAGCGATGGAAACGAATCATGTCAGGGCGGCGCCAGCCCTCCCAACAGAGTTCCAGAAGGCGCTCGTCGAAGATATTGTCGAGGGTACATTCACGAGGTGATGCGCCAGCACGATTCCTTACGGCATTAAAGTCGGCACTGCCATCCTTACCTAATCGAACCTTACATTCGGCTCGCATCAGCAGCACGTCGGCATAGCGGAAGAGCACAATGTCGTTATCGACGAGTTTGCCGTCTTTGATGGCGTTCTTGTCGAACTCATATTTGTACATTCGTGCGCCAGCCGTCTCCAAATATGGCGAACCGCTGAGGTCGAGTTGCACCTTGTCGGGCTCGTACATAAGAGGCTTTCCGGTACGGTCGGTTACGGGTTTACCATAGGGGCCATTCACATTTGTGTAGTGATAGCAATCTACGATACGTGGATCAAGATCATCGGGGTATCCAAACACCTGCAATGCTTTAAGCGTGGCGCAAGCACCGTTCTCGCCGTTATATCCATAGGCTGCTGCATGACGATAGTGCAGCGAGCGGATGATGTTCTGCTGCTGGTTGGAGAAGAGGTTCTTGTCCATAGGAATAGTAAAAATGTTCTCGCGCGAATACTGGTTGTAAACCAGGAAGTTAGAGCTGTAGATTGATTCAAGACTATAACCCATATAATCCAATTCGTCGCAATAGCTGATGCACTCGTCCCATCGCGCCACACCCGTGTAAACCTCCGACTGGAGCATGAGCTTAGCCAGGATGAAGAACGCCACAGGTTGGGTGATGCGGCCGTAGTAGTCGCCCTCGCGGGTGCTGTTTTCGTCGGGCAGGAAGTTGAGAACGCTATGTAGCTCGTCGACGCAGAAATTGAACACCACAGCGCGCTGCTCGCGCTTCACCTCGTTCATCGATACGCTGCTGTTGGTAACTAATGGCACATCGCCAAAGAGGTCGATGAGATACCAGTAGAACATGGCACGCAGCGCTCTCACCTCTGATGTCCAGACGAGGTGGTTATCTTCGCCAGCAAGGTCTTTGTAGGCGTCGAGAGTCTCGAGCGACCTGTTGCACAGCGTGATGACCTTATAGAGATAAAGCCACGAGTTCTTCATCAAATCGTGACCGTCTGTCCACGAGTGCTTATACATGGCCTGCCACAATCCGCCGTCGTACCAGTCGCCGCCACGAAGTGGTATCAAGGCTTCGTCGCTGCCAAAGGTCTGCAGGTCGTAGATGCCTCGGTTGGTGCCTTGCAACCCCTGACCGTCTTCGTATCCGCCTATGTAGTTATATAAGGTAGAAACGGTGTTGAGATACAGGTTCTCCTTGGATGTGTAGGCCGCGCTCTCGGGCAGCTCGCTGCTTGGAGTCTCATCGAGCGAGCACGACGCAAAAGCGATGGCGATGAAGAGGAAGATATACTTTTTCATGTTCAGAACTGTATGCTAAGTGCGAGTGAATAGGTGCGATAAGGCGGTATGGTGCGCTTGTCGTCGACACCAAGTGTAGAATCTACTACCGACGAGTTGATGATAGGCGTAAGGCCCGAATAAGAGGTGATGGTGGCGAGATTGTTTACAGAACAAGCCACGCGCAGACGGCTGATGAATCGTGAGCGTACAGGCACGTTCCAACCCAGCGTAACATAGTCGATGTTAACGTAGTCGCCGGGCTCCAGCCAGTAGTCGCTGATGTCCTGATCCTGTATGTTCATCTCGGGAGCTCCCTGCATCACGTTGTAGTTTGGCATAGACGCCATATTCATATAGGCCAGCGCCGTACCGTTGTAAATCTTATGACCGAAGGCTCCGTTTACCTGCATTGTTATGTCGAACTGCTTGTAGCGCAGGGCGAAGTTAGAACCCATCATGGCCTTTGGCGTGGCCTGTCCGCAGATGTATTTCTCTGATGTAAGGTCGTAGCGCTTCGAACCGTCTTCGGCTATCGCAAAGCCCTTGCAGTGAGGCAGATAGAACACACCCAGCGGCTGCCCTACTATCTGGAAGCACACACCGCTGGCACCATGGTATCCGGCTCCGTAGAGATCGCTGATGCCCTGTATGTCGGGCGCCGTAAGGTATTGTCCCTGATAGTATCCGTTGAGGGTTTCGAGCTTGTTGCGCTCGAAGGTCCAGTTCATATTGATGTTCAGCTCTACATCCTTATTTTGCAGCGGAGTGATGCCGAAGCCTATCTCCAATCCGTGGTTGCGCATCTTGCCGAGGTTGGCCAGCAGGTGGTCGTAAGTAAATGGCGGAACGGGCACGGTGTAGTTGTAGAGCATATCGGTGGTGCGCGAGGTGTAGAAGTCGGCCGTAAGTACAATTCGGCTGTCCCAGAAGGCCATATCCAACCCCACGTTGAAGGTGCGCTTTATCTCCCACTTCAGGTCGGGATTGGCGTTGCGTATGAGGCCTAACGTGGTGGTAGGCATGCCGCCCACGCTAACCACTCCGTTGGGGCGGATGAGCTGTTGCGACTGGAATGCATCGATGCCGCCGAGGTTACCGCTCTTACCATAGCCCACACGCAGATTGAGTTTCGACACATATCGCTTAAGCCGCGCCATCCAAGGCTCATTAGTTACGTTCCAGGCAGCACTGACAGAGGGGAAGAATCCCCAGCGGTTGTTCTCGCCCACCTTAGACGAGCCATCGATACGAGTGCTGAGATTGAGTGTGTAGCGATCGTTAAAGGTGTACTGTGCCTTAACCAGATACGAAGTCAAGCTTGAGCTGTAGTTGTAGGAGTTTGTGCCTTCCCAAGGTCGGATGGCTCCTGCCGAGAGGTTGTCGTAGCCGAAGGCGTTGGTGTTGTAGTTTGACGAGGTGGCATAGAATCCCTTATCCTTTTCGCGGCTTCCCTCTATCAGTCCAAGCAGTTCCAACTGGTGGCGCTCTGCTATACGCCCCCTCCAAGTCAAGGCGATATTTCCTAACAGCTCGGTGCTTTTCTTGTCGCCCTGATAGGCTTCGCCATGACTCCAAACGTAGGTGGGATAATAATGTGCGTTGCCAAAGTCGGTATACGAAAAACTGCCGAAGAGGCTCAGCGAGAGTCCGTAGCCCAAGTCGATTGTTGCCCTTGCGTGTACATTCACGTGCGAGTTCTCCTCGTCCTCCTTCATGGTGAGCAAGGCGTAGGGATTGTTTATCCACCAGGCCTCGGGCACATCGTTGTAGCCTCCTGAGGCATTGGCGCCAGCGGGGAAGGTGGGATTAAAGGTAGCAGCCGAATAGAACAGCTTCTGCCTGAATGGGATGACGTTGTTGTTCTGCAATGAGCCCAGCACGCCAAGGTCGACAGTAAGATGATTGTCGAACGCCTTCTGATGCAAGTCGAGCTTGGCGATGTAGTTGCGCAGGTTGTAGTTCTGGATGGTGGTCTTCTGGTCGGTCATACCAAGCGAGGCACGATAGTTGGCCATTTCAGAGCCACCTCCGAATGCCAAGTGATGAGTCTGCACAAGTCCCGTACGGAGTGGCGCTTGGGTAAAATCGGTATCGGCACCTTTGTCGATGATGCTCATCCCCAGATTGGCGGCGGCCTGACGGAACTGACTAGCATTGAGCATGTGGAGATTCTTGTAGGTGTGCTCAAGACCCACGCTGCCATCGTAGGCAATGTGGAACTGCTCGGCCTTACCTTTTCGCGTAACCACTTGAATAACACCCGCAGCACCACGGCTACCATACTGCGATGTCTCGGATGCATCTTTCAGAATGGTAAAACTCTCGATATCAGCGGGATAGATGGTGCTAAGCGTGATGATGTCGGACTGCACGCCATCGATTACCACAAGAGGGTCGTTGCCACCCGTGAGCGATGTGGTACCACGCACTCGTACAGCCGACAGCATAGCCTCGTGATTGCCGCCCGACTGCACCTGAACGCCTGCGGCCTGACCGCTGAGAGCGTCGAGCGAGTTGGTTATCATACCTTTATTCATTCGCTCCTGCGTAACCGTAATCATTGCTCCAGTCACAGTCAAAGAGTCGCGCAACGACTGAGCTGTAATTGGTGCCGCAAGTGTCAGCAAGAACGCTGTTTGTATAATCTTTCTCATCTTTTCATTGGCATTATCTGGGGCAAATATACAAATTTTTCGGAAATATAATGCAATCGTTGAAAGATTTTCGTACCTTTGCGGCAGAAATTTTGGTACTAATGAGAAAGATATTACTATTATTCCTGGCCGCAGTATTATGCGGGAGCACGGTGACATTTGCATCGTGTGCAGGGTGCGATGATAATGCCGTAGTTGTAGACCAGCCTACCATCGCACGGATACAGAATCGTGGCACAATCCTCATCGGAACAACAGGCGATTACCGTCCGCTGACCTTCCGCGAGGCCGACGGAACTTACTGGGGTTTCGGCATAGATATGGCGGGCGAGATAGCCAAGCGACTGGGCGTTGGCATCGAGTTTGTGCAGACATCGTGGCCTACCCTATCGGCTGATGTTCAGGCCGAGCCGCAGACGTTCGACCTTGCCATCGGCGGCATAACCATCACGGATGCCCGCCGCGAGACGATGCTGATGAGCGACGGATATCTGGCTAACGGAAAGACCATTCTGTGCCGCGCATCGGAGGCCGACAGATACAAGACGCTGGCCGACATCGACAAGCCCGAAGTGCGCGTGATGGTGAACCCTGGCGGACTGAACGAGAAATTCGCCAACGAGAACCTAAAGCACGCCACGATAATCGTGCACGAGAAGAACGAGGAGATACCTTCGCTGATAGCCGAAGGCGAGGCCGACGTGATGATAACCGAGATTACTGAAGCACCTTATTATATACAGACGGACACACGACTTGCTGCACCGTTAATGAACTCACCGTTTACTAACGGCGAGATAGGCGTGCTGATGCGAAAGGGACAAGACGACCTGTTGCAGTTGGTGAACGATGTTATCCGCCAGATGAAATCGGACGGCACCCTCCGCCAGCTGCAACAGAAATACGGGTTAATATGAAAAAGATATTATTTCTTCATGGGTTTTATGCCAGCGGCAGTTGTGTACCAGCCTTGGCATTGAGGGAGGCTTTCGAGGGGAAAGCCATCGTACTCACACCCGACCTACCTCTCCACCCTGCCGACGCTATAAAACTAATCAAAGAAATATGTGAATCAGAAAAGCCGGATATTATTGTAGGCAACAGTTGTGGCTCATTCTACGCTCAGATGATATCACCCATCGTCGGTGTGCCGGCACTTCTTGGTAATCCTCATTTCAAAATGTCAGATTTCCTGCGCGAACGCATAGGCAGTCATCAATACAAATCGCCAAGAGCCGACGGAAATCAGAACTTTACGATTACAGAAGAACTTGTTAAGGAATTTGAGAAAATAGAGGCACACCAGTTTGACTCCTGCAGTATAGAGAATAAGGAACGCATATGGGGTATCTTCGGTGAAGAAGATACCCTAGCCCACTTTGAGCCGCTATTCCTGCAGTATTATCTCAAATCGTACCACTTCCCTGGTGGGCATACACCGACAGCAGAACAATTCAAAACCTGGTATTGTCCGCTAATCGAGAAAATGATACAAACTATCCAATAGTCTTCAAAATGATGTCAACCACCTCTTCTTCAGTCTTGCCGTCCATACTGATGACAAGGTTATAGTTGCGGGTATCGTAACGCGATGTACCTGAGAATTTTTTCACATACTCTTCGCGCATCTTGTCGACCTTCTCAATAACCTTCTTGGCATCAGCCTCACTCAATCCCTGCTTACGCATTACACGCTCCAAACGGTAAGGCATAGAAGCCTGGATGAAAATGCTGAAATGATTGGGATGATTCTTGAATACAGAGAAGCCCAAACGACCTGCGATAACGCACGACTCCTCTTCGGCTATGCCAAGCAGAATCTCCTTCTCGGCCTTATATACGTTCTCGGTTGTAGGTTCCTGAGGTCCGTCTTTCCATCTCTCGTAAGGAGTGTAGCTTAGTCCATGACCAATGCTTCCTACTCGCATAAAATCTGCCCACCAACTTTCTTTCTTACCTTTAAGACGCTCTATCTCATCGATAGTAAGATTGAACTTCTCTTCTATAGCCCTGACATGTGCTTTGTCGAAAAATTCAACACCAAGTTTTTCGGCCAGCAAACGTCCAACTGTACGACCGCCACTACCTAATTCGCGATTAATAGTAATGACAAATTTCTGATTTCTATCCATAATAGTAATATATCTGTTATAGTTTTATTATTCCTCCATTAGTTTACGATAACGTGCACGTTTGGGCTCTTCAAGCCCAAGGCGCTGAGCTTTGTTGCTCTCGTACTCGCTGTAGTTGCCCTCGAAGTAGAACACATTACCCTCGCCCTCAAATGCAAGAATGTGTGTACAGATACGGTCGAGGAACCAACGGTCGTGACTGATGATAACAGCACAACCAGCAAAAGCCTCAAGACCTTCCTCAAGAGCACGAAGGGTGTTAACATCGATATCGTTTGTAGGCTCGTCGAGCAAAAGTACATTACCCTCTTGCTTCAGAGCAATGGCAAGATGCAGACGGTTGCGCTCACCACCCGACAGCACGCCACACTTTTTTTCCTGATCGGCTCCACTGAAGTTGAAACGACTAAGGTATGCTCGAACATTTACATCCTTGCCTCCCATACGGATGGTTTCGTTGCCCTGCGACACAACCTCGTAGACAGACTTTGTAGGATCGATATCCTTGTGCTGCTGGTCGACATACGACAGCTTTACTGTTTCGCCCACAGCAAACGAGCCAGCATCGGCCTGCTCCAATCCCATGATAAGTCGGAACATTGTGGTCTTACCAGCTCCGTTAGGACCAATAACACCCACGATACCATTTGGTGGCAGGTTGAAGTTAAGATCGGTAAACAGCGTTTTCTCAGGATAAGACTTTGCCACATGTTCGGCCTCGATAACCTTATTACCCAATCGTGGTCCGTTGGGGATGAATATCTCGAGTTTCTCTTCCTTCTGTTTCTGCTCCTCATTAAGCATCATCTCGTAAGAATTGAGTCGGGCCTTACCTTTTGCATGACGTGCTTTGGGAGCCATACGCACCCACTCTAACTCGCGTTCCAAGGTCTTGCGGCGCTTAGAGGCAGATTTCTCCTCCTGAGCCAATCGCTGACTCTTCTGCTCCAGCCAGCTTGAGTAGTTACCCTTCCAGGGGATACCTTCACCACGGTCCAACTCCAGAATCCACTCAGCAACATCGTCGAGGAAGTAGCGGTCGTGGGTAACAGCGATTACGGTACCCTCATACTGCTGCAAGTGCTGCTCAAGCCAATCGATAGATTCTGCGTCCAGATGGTTAGTAGGCTCGTCGAGCAGAAGCACATCAGGTTTCTGAAGCAGCAAACGGCACAAGGCTACACGGCGGCGCTCACCACCCGAGAGGTTCTTCACGCTCCAATCGCCAGGAGGACAATTAAGTGCAGCCATAGCACGATCGAGTTTGGAATCCATGTTCCAAGCATCGGTAGAGTCGATGACGTCCTGCAACTCTGCCTGACGTTGCATCAGCTTGTCCATCTTGTCAGGATCCTCGTAATACTCGGGTAGTCCGAACTTTACGTTAATATCATCGTATTCAGCAAGTGCGTCGTAAACGTGCTGCACGCCTTCCATAACATTCTCCTTTACAGTCTTCTCCTCGTTGAGTGGCGGGTCCTGTGGCAGATATCCAACAGTGTAACCAGGGCTCCAAACAACGTTGCCTTGATACTGCTGATCCAATCCAGCAATGATCTTCATCAGTGTTGATTTACCAGCACCGTTCAATCCGATAATACCAATCTTAGCACCATAGAAGAAACTTAGGTAGATGTTTTTGAGCACTTGCTTCTGATTCTGCTGGATGGTTTTGCTCACCCCAACCATCGAGAAGATTATTTTCTTATCGTCAACTGTTGCCATATTACTATTAGTTACTATATTTTTTGCAAATATACAAAAAAACTTCAATACCGGTGCGTTTTTGAGATTTTTTCTTTGTAGTACAGATTATTTTGCGTATTTTTGCAACATTCGAATCACTAATAATAATTAAAGGTATGGTAAAGCACATTATTCTCTGGACACTGAATCCAGAACTCTCTGAAGAGGAGAAAAAGAAGGTAAAGGCAGAAATCAAGGCTGGTCTTGAGGGGTTGGTAGGCAAGGTTCCCGGTCTGCTTGATGTAAAAGTACACATCGATGGTCGCCTGGCATCGTCGAACGCCGACTTGATGCTCGACAGCACACTTGAGAGCGAGGAAGCTCTGAAGGGCTACGCTGTTCATCCTGAGCACGTGGCAGTAGCAAACGGTAAGGTTCGCCCCTACACCGTTCAGCGCTCTTGCCTCGATTTCGAGATTTAAATCATATAATAGAGACGGTGTTCTCCATATGTCTGTATTCAGAATGCAAAAGGTTATAAAAAATAAGCCCCGCCGATTGGCGAGGCTTAATTTATAATAGCTCAAGAAATAATTACTTCTTGTTCAGGGCGAGGTCGATAGCAACTGCTACAGATACAGTAGCACCAACCATTGGGTTGTTACCCATTCCAAGGAAGCCCATCATCTCTACGTGAGCAGGAACTGAAGATGAACCTGCGAACTGAGCGTCTGAGTGCATACGACCCATAGTATCAGTCATACCGTAAGAAGCAGGACCGGCTGCCATGTTGTCTGGGTGAAGTGTACGACCGGTACCACCACCAGAAGCTACTGAGAAGTAAGGCTTACCAGCGAGTACGCGCTCCTTCTTGTAAGTACCAGCTACTGGGTGCTGGAAACGGGTTGGGTTGGTAGAGTTACCAGTGATCGATACGTCTACATTCTCCTTCCACAGGATGGCTACACCCTCACGAACATCGTCAGCACCATAGCACTTAACCTTCAGACGGCTGGGGTTGTTGCCATAAGGAACCTCCTTAACAACTTTCAGCTCGCCAGTGAAGTAGTCGAACTTGGTCTGTACGTATGTGAAACCGTTAATACGGCTGATGATCTGAGCAGCGTCCTTACCAAGACCGTTCAGGATAACGCGCAGAGGCTTCTGACGTACCTTGTTTGCCATCTCAGCAATCTTGATAGCACCCTCGGCAGCAGCGAAGCTCTCGTGACCAGCGAGGAATGCGAAGCACTCAGTCTCCTCACGGAGCAGACGAGCAGCAAGGTTACCGTGACCGATACCTACCTTACGATCGTCGGCTACTGATCCGGGGATACAGAAGCTCTGCAGACCGATACCGATAGCCTCAGCAGCCTCGGCAGCTGTCTTAACACCCTTCTTGATGGCGATTGCAGCACCACAAACATATGCCCACTTAGCGTTCTCGAAACAGATGAGCTGAGTGTCCTCACACATCTGATATGGATCGATACCAGCCTTTTCACAAATCTCATTGGCCTCCTCGATTGAGTTGATGCCATTCTCCTTCAGAGCAGCAAGAACCTGGTTGATACGGCGCTCCTGACTCTCAAACTGTACTTTTCTAATCATTGTCGTATCCTCCTATTATTCTTTACGTGGATCAATTGCCTTTACTGCACCCTGCTCCTCGGTTGTACGACCGTAAGAACCGGTGAACTTCTTCATAGCCTCGTTAGCGTCCATGCCGTTCTTAATAGCCTCCATCATCTTGCCAAGGTGTACATACTCGTAACCGCATACCTCATTGTTTGCATCGAGGTACTGCTTGGTGATGTAACCCTCAGTAAGCTCCAGATAACGTGTACCCTTAGCAACGGTGCCATAGAGAGTACCAGTCTGTGAACGAAGACCCTTACCAAGATCCTCAAGACCAGCACCAATAGCCAGACCACCCTCAGAGAAGGCACTCTGTGTACGTCCGTAAACGATCTGAAGGAAAAGCTCGCGCATAGCGGTGTTGATAGCATCACATACCAAGTCGGTATTCAGAGCCTCAAGGATGGTCTTACCAGGAAGAATCTCAGAAGCCATAGCTGCTGAGTGAGTCATACCTGTACATCCGATGGTCTCAACCAGAGCCTCCTGAATCACACCGTCCTTAACGTTCAGGCTCAGCTTGCAGGCACCCTGCTGAGGGGCACACCAGCCAATACCGTGGGTGTAACCAGAGATCTCCTTGATTTCTTTCACTGCAACCCACTTGCCCTCCTCGGGGATAGGTGCAGGTCCATGGTAAGCGCCCTTACAAACGCTACACATGTTCTCCACTTCTTTTGAATAAATCATTGATAATAAAACATTTAAATGTTAAACAACTTAATATCTCCTTCTTTTTGACCTACAAAATTACTCCAAAAAATTGAATTAAACATTGTTAGTCTATATCATTTAGGAATTATTAACCAATACTACGTATTACAGACCTCTATACTTGAGGAAACCTGACGAGTCTGGTGTCTTCATTCCTGTAAAGTCGGTAAACATTTCCATCTGATCCTTTGTGTTACCACGGCTCAACACCTTCGCACGGAAAGCCTTACCTGTTTCTGGCTTCAAAGCACCCAGTTTCTGGAATGTATCAGCAACATTGCAAGCCAGAACTTCTGTCCACAAATAGCTGTAGTAGCCGGCAGCATATCCACCACCCCAAACATGATTGAAATAAGATGTAGAATAACGTGGAGGTATCTGATTGTCGTAAAGACCAATCTTCTTCAGAGCCTCAACCTCAAAATCAGCTGCCTCATCGGCTGTTGGAATCTCCTTTGACGAGAGATGATGCCAAGCCAAATCCAGACATGTAGCTGCCAGATTCTCGCCAAGAGCATAGGCCTGTTGGAAACTGATACTCTTAAGCATCTTCTCTTTAAGGTCGGCTGGCATTGGCTCGCCTGTTACTGCGTGCTTAGCGTAGTTATCGAATATCTCAGGAATTGATGCAAAACTCTCGTTGAACTGCGAAGGCATCTCAACAAAGTCGCGTGCCACAGCTGTACCACTCAGAGTGTTGTACTTACAATTTGACAACATGCCGTGCAAGGCGTGGCCAAACTCGTGGAACAATGTGGTAACCTCATCCCACGTAATAAGTGTGGGCTGCCCCTCAGGAGCCTTGGCATAGTTGGTTACATTATATATTATTGGCAACTGCTGGCGCAGACCACTCTGCTTAGCAAAAGCGCTCATCCATGCACCACCACGCTTTGTTGGACGGCGATATGGATCGCTATAGAAAAGGGCAAGCAGTTTACCATCCTTATCGTGAACCTCATACACTTTCATATCAGGATGATATGTAGGGATGTCGGTACGACGTACAAAAGTCAAACCATAAACACGATGTGCAGCATAAAAGACACCATTAACAATAACACTATCGATATTGAAATAAGGCTTAACCTCATCGTCGCTCAGATCCAGCATTTCCTTCTTCATCTTGGCCGAATAATAGAAACGATCATAAGGCTGCAACTTAAAGTCTGCCCCCATCTGTTTCTTAGCATAGTCCTCGATAGCCTTTGTCTCGGCCTGAGCCTTTGGTGTGTACTCGGCAATGAGTTGCTTAAGGAAGCCATACACATTGTCAGAGTTTTTAGCCATAGTCTTCTCAAGCGAATAAGATGCATAATTCTTATATCCCATCAGCTCGCCCATCTCGGCTCTCAGTTTGGCAATCTCAACAACAATTGGGAATGTATTGAACTGACGTGTACCGTCTGCACGATGACGAGATGCCTCGTAAACACGGCGACGCAGATTACGATTATCCAGACTTGACAAGATAGCCTGCTGAGTTGTGTTTACAATAACAATTGCATAAGGGGTATAGCCACCACGACTCTCGGCATCCTTCTTACACTGGGCGATATCGGCTTCGCTCAATCCTGCCAATTCCTCCTTACTGTTCACCCAAACCACAGAGTTATTTGTTGCATTTGGCAGCAATGTGCCCCACTCCTGCTGGAGGTCGGCAATACGAAGATTTATCTGCTTCATGCGCTCCATTTTATCATCACTGAGCATTGCGCCAGAACGCACAAAACTCTTGTAGAGTTCCTCTGTCAAGCGTCTGTCCTCGCCCTTGAGTTTCTTAAGTTGGTGATCGTAAACATATTTCACTTTCTTAAAGAGCTCTTTATTGAAGAATACTTCGTTTTCGAGCTCAGTAAGCATTGGCATTACCTTCTTCTCTGTCTCGGCAATTACCGGAGTCTTGTGTGCACTCACTAATGCAAAGAAAACGTTACTAACACGATCAAGCTCCACTCCACTCTTCTCGTAGGCCAGAATGGTGTTCTCGAATGTTGGTTTTGCCTTGTTGGTCACAATCTGATTTATCTCCTCACGATTCTGTTTGATAGCCTTCTCGAAGGCAGGCAGATAGTCGGTTTCCTTAATCTTGCTGAAATCAGGAGCCCCAAGTGGAAGAAAATCTAATGCTAATGCAGGCATAGTCATAGCTGCAATACTTAAAGTAATTAATGTCTTTTTAAAGTTCATATTCATTATATGTTGGATAAAACTTATTATCGCTGTGGCAGGTGGAACTTATACTGATTGCTCATCACCTCCTTGACGGTGTTGATTTCGAGGAATTTTGTTCCTCCACCTTCACCAACGTTTCCGCTCAGGTATGCAATCTTATCACCATCCTGAACATAACCCTTCTGACGAAGCATACGTACTGCAGCATGGAAAAGCACCTCTGGATTAATATGCTCCTTTTGGTAAACAGGAATAACACCATACGACAAGTTGAGCAGACGCTGTTGTTTATCGTTATAACAGATAGCCAACACTGGGTTCGGTCCACGGAAAGCAGCCAGGTTACGAGCAGTATCGCCAGAACTTGCATCGGTAATGATACCCTTAACACCAAGTTTCTCCGTAGCCTCGATTGCTGAATGTGCCATAAACTCGCGGATATCGCAGTTAGGCGACAGAGGTACCTCGATATCGTTCTCTCTCATCTTATCTTTCTCTGCCTGTTCAGCTATGGCAGCCATTGTGCGTACAGCCTCAACAGGGTATTTACCGCTGGCAGTCTCACCAGAAAGCATCAGGGCGTCAGTACGATAGTAGATAGCATTGGCAATATCAGTAACCTCTGCGCGTGTTGGACGAGGATTATTAATCATTGTATGAAGCATCTGGGTAGCTACGATTACAGGTTTCTTGGCGCGAACACACTTACGGATAATCTGGCGCTGTATTCCTGGAATACGTTCAATTGGCACCTCAATACCCAAATCACCACGTGCGATCATAATACCATAAGAAGCCTCGATAATCTCATCGATATTATCTACGCCCTCCTGGTTTTCAATCTTCGAGATAATCTTGATATCACTATTGTAAGCATCCAATATAGCCTGCACTGCACGCACATCAGCTGCAGAACGTACGAAGCTGTGGGCAATGAAGTCGATGTCCTGATCGATAGCCAACTTTATGTTCTTACGGTCTTTCTCTGTAAGTGTGGGCAGAGCTATATGTACACCCGGTACATTAACACTCTTGTGCGAACCAAGTACACCATCGTTCTGAACCTGAGCGATAACAGCAGGACCGTTGATACCTATAACCAGCATATCAAGTGCGCCATCGTCAAAGAGAATATGGCAACCTTCATGCACGTCGGCAGCAAAGTCGGCGTACGACAAGTTAATGATGTCGTGGGTTGTATCCATCTCTGGGCGGCCGAATATTTTAACCACATCGCCAGCCTTATAAGCTATTGGCTGGTCGCATCCGGTAGTACGTACCTCGGGACCTTTGGTATCGATAAGTATACCAATATGGTGGCTGACGCTACGTACATTATTAATAATGTTTTTGATACCTTGCTCATCTGCATGAGCCGTATTCATTCTCACTACGTTCATTCCCGCCTCAAAGAGACTTCTAATGAAATCCTGATCACATCTTCTGTCACTAATGCTAGCTACAATTTTTGTCTGCTTCATGTTATTTTTCCTTCATTTTGTGGTGCAAAGGTACAAAAAATAGCCCAAAAACTAACGAAAATCATCATTTTTTGAAAAAAAATCTATAAATATTTTCGTAATCGGCTGAAAATTAGTAACTTTGCAGTCCGAAATCGAAGAATTCCGAGTTCACACATTATTAATATATAAATAGAAAAGTAACATAAAGAAATGACAAAGGCAGAAATCATCACCAAAATTGCCGAAGAGACAGGCTTGGCGAAGAAAGATGTAGCCATTTCGGTAGAGGCCTTCATGGAGTGCATTCGTGAGAGTCTTGCTGAGGAGAAGGATAACGTATATCTGCGTGGCTTCGGCACCTTCGTTGTTAAGCGTCGTGCTCAGAAGACAGCCCGCAACATCTCAAAGAACACAACCTTGGTAATTGAGGCTCACGACTACCCCGCTTTCAAGCCAGCCAAGAGTTTTATTGAGAAAATGAAGTAATTAACATTATAAATTATTAGTATTATGCCAAACGGAAAGAAAAAGAAGGGCCACAAGATGGCTACTCACAAGCGTAAGAAGAGACTGCGCAAGAATCGTCATAAGAGCAAGTAAATCTTGTCATCTGTGACTATAGAAGAAATGAAAGGAGTGTGCCTGCTAATCCCAAAAAGGATAGCGACACACCCTTTTTAGTACTAACGACAACCCTATGTCAAATTAAAGTAACGCAAGAAAGACAATGACAAGTGAAGTTATCATTGATGTGCAACCCAAGGACATATCCATTGCACTGCTCGAAGACAAACAACTGGTAGAATACCAGCAGGAGCAGCGCACGGCATCGTTCTCTGTGGGAAACATTTATGTGGCAAAGGTCAAAAAACTGATGCCAGGACTCAATGCTTGTTTCGTTGATGTCGGAGCAGAACGCGTGGCATTCCTGCATTACCTTGACTTGGGAACTCAATTTAACTCTTACGAGAAGTATCTGAAACAGGTAGTTAGCGACCGCAAAAAGCTCTACCCTATCCAGAAAGCCCACATCCAGCCAGAATTAAAAAAAGATGGCAGCATCGCCAATACATTGAAGGTTGGGCAGGAAATACTGGTACAAATAGTAAAGGAACCTATCAACACCAAAGGTCCACGCCTAACATGCGAACTCAGCTTCGCTGGCCGATACCTGGTACTCATTCCTTTTGAAGACAGTGTTTCTGTTTCTACAAAAATCAAGCGTGGCGAAGAGCGTAGCCGACTGAAACAGCTCATACAGAGCATCAAGCCAAAGAACTTCGGTGTTATAGTACGTACAGTGGCCGAAGGCAAGCGAGCAGCAGAACTTGATGCAGAGCTTAAGATTCTGTTGAAGCGTTGGGAAGATGTGATCAGCAAAGTACAGAAGACTACAGAACGACCACAACTCTGCTTCGAGGAGGAAAGCAGGGCCGTAGCACTGTTGCGCGATCTATTCAATCCCACTTACGACGGCATCCACGTTAACGACAGCGGCATCTACGACGAAATAAAGAACTACCTTGGGCTCATCGCACCAGAAAAGAAGGACATCGTTAAGCTATACAACGGAATTGTGCCCATCTTTGACAACTACGATGTAACCAAGCAGCTAAAATCGGGCTTCGGAAAGACAGTTAACTACAAGCATGGTGCATATCTGATTATAGAACACACAGAGGCCATGCATGTGGTAGATGTTAATAGCGGTACACGAATCAAGAAAGAGAACAACCAGGAGACAAATGCCCTCGAGACCAATCTGGGAGCTGCTGATGAGCTGGCTCGCCAGTTACGACTCAGAGACATGGGAGGTATCATCATCGTTGACTTTATCGATATGAAACTGCCCGAAGATCGCCAGATGCTCTACGAACGCATGTGCAAGAACATGCAAAAGGATCGTGCAAAACACAACATCCTACCTCTGTCAAAATTCGGACTTATGCAGATTACCCGCCAACGTGTACGCCCGGCAATGAGCGTAAACGTAGAGGAAACCTGCCCAACTTGTTTCGGAAAAGGAACAATCAAGTCAAGTATCCTTTTCACTGATACACTCGAGAGTAAAATCGACACCCTTGTCAACAAGATCGGTGTACACAAGTTCTATCTGCACGTTCATCCCTATGTAGCAGCCTTTATTAATAAAGGTGTATTCAGCCTTAAACTTAAATGGAAGCTTAAATATGGAATGGGCTTAAGGATTATTCCCTCGCAGAAACTGGCATTCCTTCAATATGAGTTCTACGATGCCGAAGGGCAGTACATCGACATGAAGGAAGAAATCGAAACAAAGTAAAAAAGCAAAACCTCTACCCTATGATTACACTAAAGATCCTGTTCTGGGCAACGCTGCTCATAGTATTCTACACCTACCTAGGTTACGGAATTCTATTATACATTATCATCAGGCTTAAACGGCTCTTCGTGGGTAAACCCCACGAAGCCGCAATGCCAGATGATTCACAACTTCCAACTATCACATTACTTATTTGTGCCTACAACGAAGAGGATGTTGTAGCCGAGAAAATGGCCAACACACTGGCTATCGACTATCCACGTGATAAATTCCGTATTATGTGGGTTACCGATGGCAGCACCGATAGAACAAATGAACTACTTAAGGCATACCCCGAGGTTGATGTGGTATTCAGCCCTAAGCGTAGAGGCAAAAGTGCTGCTCTAAAACACGGACTGCAGGAGCTACAAACTCGTTATGTAGCCTTTACCGACGCCAACACAATGATAAATCCTGGTGCTATGCGCGAGATAGCGCGACTATTTATGGACCCAACCGTAGGCTGTGTTTCTGGAGAGAAACGTGTGGCAGCTCGCAAGGAAGGTCAGATGGCTGCAGAGGGCGAAGGTTTGTATTGGAGATACGAGAGCACACTGAAGAAATGGGACAGCGAGCTCTATTCAGCCATGGGTGCCGCAGGCGAACTCTATGCCATAGATCCACAACTGGTCCGTCACGTACCCGACAACGCTTTACTTGACGATTTCATGATGTCAATGTATATCGTTGAGGATGGCAAGCGCATAGCTTACACCCCTGATGCATACGCTCAGGAGTATGGTTCCGCCAATATTTTCGAAGAATCGAAACGTAAACGACGCATTGCTGCGGGAGGCCTGCAGAGTATATGGTGGTTGCGCAGTCTGCTCAATCCATTCAAACAACCATTAGTTACATTCCAATACGTAAGTCATCGTGTATTACGCTGGAGTATCACTCCAATATCAATGACTATTCTACTGGTTATCAATATATTACTATCAACACTTCGCGCAGGATTATTCTTCGACATCATGCTCGCACTGCAGATTATCTTCTATCTGGCAGCCTTTGCAGGATGGGTGCTTAGTCGTCATGGAATCAAGAACAAGTTGCTTTATACAGCTTACTATTTCGTCTTCATGAATCTAAATGTTTTTCGTGGAATGAGCTATCTTTGCACCCACAACAATAGCGGAGCATGGGAAAAAGCTAAAAGAAGTTGAAAAAAATTCTTAAATTCTTTTGTATTACAAAAAAAAGCATTACCTTTGTCGCGAATTAGTGCGTTATGGAAAAAACCGAAAAGGAAATATTGCTTCAACAATATGCAGATGCAAATCGCAAGTTAACCCTTGCTCAAGAACAGCTTGCTATTGCTAACCAGAAGCTTAAGGAATACGAAGAGATGGCCCAAAAGGCAGAGAAGGCGAGTCAGATGAAATCGCTCTTTCTTGCTAACATGAGTCACGAAATCCGTACTCCTCTTAACGCCATCGAAGGTTTTTCACGTGTACTTGTTGAGACTGATTCACAGGACGACCGTATGAAGTTTTTCGAGATTATCGAAAGCAACAACAACCGTCTGCAGAGTCTTGTGAACGAGATCCTCGATCTATCGCGTGTAGAATCTGGTGAAATTGTGATGAAGAAGACGAGCACAGATCTTAACCAGCTTTGCGACAGCATCAAGAACCTGTTTAAGTTCCGCTGCCCTGAGACTCTTCAGTTGGTATGGAAAAAGCCAAACATGGCAGTAACCTTCAATACCGATGCAAACCGAATCACTCAGGTTTTCTCAAACCTCATTAGTAATGCACTTAAGCACACTTCCACAGGTAGCATCAATTATGGCTATCGTATGAAGGACGAAGGTGCTAACATAGAATTCTTTGTTCAAGATACCGGTTCTGGTATCGATCCTAAGGATATACCACATCTTTTCGAGACATACGTTTCACGCGACGCAGAAACCAGCAATAACGGCTACGGCCTTGGTTTGGCGCTATGTAAGATTATTATAGAGAAACTTGGTGGACAGATATTTGTAGAGTCAGAACTTGGAAAGGGCTCATTATTCCGTTTTGTACTGCCATTCGAGGGTACAATTGGTGGTATGGTGCCAACCCGCAACACCACAACATCAAATGTTCGCACCATCCGTGTTAGTGGGCGTCCTGATGACATGAACAAGAAGGTTATACTTGTGGCAGAAGACGAGGATAGTAACTATGAGCTTGTAAAGATAGTACTCCACAAGCGCTATCGCCTAATCCGTGCCCATAATGGCATCGAGGCTGTAACCCTCAATGAGGAGGAACATCCAGACCTCATTCTTATGGATATCCGCATGCCTGAAATGAATGGTCTTGATGCCACCCGCATCATCAAGGAGGTTGACTCACATACACCAGTAATTGCACTCAGCGCCTATGCATTTGAGGAGAATATACGTGATGCAAAGAATGCTGGATGCGATGAGTTTATGGCAAAACCATTCAAAGTAGAAAATCTGATCGAGATGGTTGGTAAGTATCTCGACTAAAACAATACCTTTTTTATTTTTCAAATTATGGGAAAATTAGCTGTACAGAAGTACTTTTCATTCACCATTCTTATTCTTACAGTTTTAGTTATGATCTTTACCCTCGTAGGTCTCTACGGTGGTGACGTACAGCCTGCAGGTAATACAGCACGCGCAATGCTTGTTTATGCCCTACCTCTGCTGATAGCAGCTGATGTAGTGCTGCTTGTTTTCTGGCTTATCATGCGCCGTTGGCACTGGGCATTGATTCCACTCATCGCCATCTTGTGTTGCATACCATACTCTGGAACACTCTATCAGTTTGGTTCACTCGATCCCGCTGCCGACTCTAAACCAGGAATAAAGATTGCAACTTACAACGTTGCTATGTTCGGTCGCGAAACATCAGGATTTGTTGCAATGGACATTCTGTCGGAAATGAAGAAGCAGAAGGTCGATGTGGTTTGTTTCCAGGAGTACAACGATAATCGTGGCGACAAGAAGAACTCTGATTCATATAAAGAGTATTTCCCATATATGGCACAGGGCGAGAGCGACATGATGATATACAGCCGCTACCCAATCCGAAAGAATAAGAATTTGAATTTCGAGATGACCAACAATAGTGCTATGTGGGCCGAAATTGATGTAAAGGGCACAATTATCCGTGTCTACAATGCCCACCTTGAGACTACAGGTATCAACAGCACCTTACACAAAGCAGGAAAATTGATGAATCAGGGCATGGATATAGAGAGTAATGCTCTACTCCGCGCCTTCTACGGCAACTACACCCTTGGCATGATAGCACGTTCTGGTCAGGCAAATGTTCTTGCAATGGATATGCGCGAGTGTGAAGCACCTATCATTGTATGTGGTGACTTTAACGATGTACCCTACTCTTACGTCTACAACACAATGCTTGGTGATAAAGTCGACGGATTCAAAGAGTGCGGTAGCGGTTTTATGTACACCTTCCGTGGTGGCAATAAGAAGGTACGTATCGACTATATATTCCATGACAAAGGTATGCAGGGCTTAACCTACTACAAACGCGAGCTAAGCTACTCCGACCACAACCCGGTTTTCATGAAGATTGCACTTAATCAGCAATAAAATATGGCGCGGCCCCCAAAACGGATGCCGCGCTAATTTTTTAGGTATACCATATAGATGGCATTTGTTGCTGTGTACTGGATTCGACACTTTTGTTGTCGATCTTCATTTTTTCGTCTTTTACATCGTTTTTAGTTGACATACGCAGTTCCTCCGGTGATTTTAGTTACTGCAAATATATGTAAAAAAGAAGCATGATGTTTCTTAGCAACGTCTTTTTTAGGGCATATTAACAATTTTATATCCTATGTAGTATTTTTATTCAGAATAAATCCAAAGTCATAATATTATCTATACTATCTTGAATCGAACACGAAAAGAATGCTCCTGTTCATCCCAGTTTGTGCCAAGAAGCTCGAAACGACCTATCTGAGAAGTAGAACGCACATGTTTACCTATACACGGACAAACATCGTAATCACCAATACGAACAAGACGGATAGTTTCTGAGGCATCATCTGGCAGACGGTCGAGCGAGACATCATCGGGAAGATTATCACGAGTTACAAATTCAAACGTTACTGGCAAATCTTCATCTATTAGCTCATTCATACGGCGCTCTATTTCGCGCTCATCTTGTCGAGAAGGTTTCTGATCAAGATGAAAACTCATCTTGCTTTTCTTACGCTCTACATGAGCATTAAAAGAACGACCACAATCGAACATGCGGATCATTGTCTGATTCAACAGATGCTCAGCTGTATGAGCAGGTGGAAACTCTTCTTTGTTATGCTCGTTAAGTATATAATCGGCCATATTTTTATTAATTTGGGCACAAAAATACAAATTTAATTGAAAAAAAACAAATGTTTTGCAACTTTTCGGGTACTTGTGTCGTCTAAAGTACAAAGATTAATCAATTAAAAATATAAAATTATGAAAAAAGTATTATTTTTGATGATGAGCATTTTAGCTCTTACTTCGTGCAAAGTTGACTTAAAGGGATGGGATACCAACCTTATTGAGGAAAGCGGCAAAGTCATTACAAAGGAGTACAAACTTAAGCCATTCGAAGAGGTGCACATGCGCTGTGTGGGAGCTGTTGAGATTATTCAGGACGAGAAGAAAAGCGGTACTGTAGAGCTGACAGCACCTGAGAATTATATTGAGTTGTATAAGTTTGAGAACAACGGCGACGAGCTTGAAATAAACTTTGCAAAACAGCACGTAAACATACATACCCAAAATGTGAAGATTAAAGTATATACCAACGACCTGTTAGCACTGAAAAACAGTGGTGCATCGAGCATCAAGATGGATAGTTTGGACACCGATAAGATAGATATAGTAAACAGCGGTGTTGGCAGTATAACAATAGGCGGATTAGCCGACAACGTAAAACTTCAGAACAGCGGTGTTGGCAGTATTAACGCAGAAAAGCTCAAAGCACTGAATGTAAAAGCAAATGTATCGGGTGTAGGTAGCATAACATGCTATGCTTCAGAGAAAATAGAAGGCCGTGTTTCGGGTGTAGGTTCGCTGAAATATGCAGGAAACCCCAAGCATAAGGATACAAAAAGAACTGGCGTTGGAAGCATCGGTGAGATGTAAAAAGAAACGGGGGGATCACGAATCCCCCCGAACTTTTGTATCAGTCTTTTGTCATGCCTTGAATTTCAATACTATAGCACTAAGCGGATCTACGACCAAAGGAATCTCACTATCACGCTTAAGAGTAATCTTAAACTGAGAACCTGTAAGCAAATCAGTAGCCAAAGCATTTTTCTCTTTAATACTTAGGAAGTCGAATGCGTGGGCAGGAATGGTAACATTAACTGCAGCAGTACTGTCGTCAAAATTAGACACAACAAGCAGAACTTCAGCCCCAACCTTTCGCAAGAAAAAATACTGACGATGATATTGACCATTTACATACATAAGGTCGAACATTTGGCCTTGTGACACAGCCTTCTCACTGGCGGCAATATGCATTACCTTATTATATATATCATACAGTTTTTTCTCATCGGCAGTTGATTTTCCTTTGGCTGCACGAACAACCGAAGGCACACTCCAATAGTCAAAGATAGTGGTGCGACCGTCATTACCACTGAATCCCTCCTTATCCATACCGCGCTCACCATACTCTTGTCCGAAGTAAATCATGAGTGGGTTCTGTTGAAGCAGAGCCAACACAACCAAACCTGGCACTCCCCTGCGGGCATCACCAGCAAAGAACTGGCTGGCGATACGCTGCTCGTCATGATTTTCAAGGAAATATAGCATATGCTGACGGATATCATCGGTAGCCTGCCATGCACCTGTGATAGCATGAGTACTCTGCCTGCCACACATAACATCGCGAACAGTATCGTACATTCCTACTTTGTCGTAGAGATAATCGAAACCTGCACCGAGATAATTGCGATATTCGGCTGGGTTATAAACCTCACCAATAAATACAACATCCGGATAGCGGTACTTTACCTTATCTGTAGCCCAGTGCCAGAAAGCGGCAGGCACCATCTCGGCCATATCGCAACGGAAACCATCAACACCCTTTGCTGCCCAGAAAAGCAATATCTCAGTCATCTTATCCCATGTGTTCGGAATAGGATTAAAGTGCCCAATACGGCCTGCATAGTAATCAAGACCATAGTTTAATTTAACGGTCTCATACCAGTCATTCATACCTGGTGCATTATGGAAACAGTCGTTACCTGTGGCTTTGGCAGGCTCTTCTATATATGGTTCTGCCTCACCATGATATAGGTCGAGATAAGGTGTGAATCGCTGACCTGGACAATAATAGAAGTTGTTCTGCGGATCGAAACCATTCTGTTGATTATCCTCCTCACCAAGATCCTTAACTCCCTCGGGGGCGCAGATAGAGTGATACTGTCGAGCCACATGATTAGGAACAAAGTCGATAATAACTTTTAGTCCGGCCTTATGGCTGCGGTCTATAAGAGCCTCGAACTCTGCCATACGATTAGGAACGTCTACGGCCAGATCCGGATCGATATCGTAATAATCGGTAATTGCATAAGGAGAACCAGCCTTGCCCTTAACAACAGCCGGATGTTGGCGTGGAATGCCATAAGCAGAATAATCCGTCTGCGTGGCGTGGCGGATAACACCTGTGTACCAAATATGGCTCACGCCCATCGTCCTGATTTTTTTCAGGGCAGTGGGCGTGAAGTCGTTCAGTTTTCCGCAACCGTTCTCGGCTAGCGTACCATCCTCTTTGCGGGTGGTATTCTTGTTTCCATAAAGTCGCGTGAAAACCTGATAGATTATAATCTTACTCGATGCCATGGGCAGCAACCTCTTTGTTGATCTTTACGATCATGCCCTGCAGTGCCTTACCAGGACCACACTCTGTGAAGTCGTCAGCACCATCGGCAATCATATTCTGAACGCTCTGAGTCCAGCGAACTGAGCTGGTGAGCTGAGCAATGAGGTTAGCCTTGATCTCTGCAGGATCGGTATGAGGCTTAGCATCTACATTCTGATAAACAGGGCACTTTGGAGTCTTAATCTCAGTAGCCTCGATAGCTGCCTGAAGCTCATCCTTAGCAGGCTGCATGAGTGGAGAGTGGAAAGCACCACCAACCTTGAGCACAAGCGCACGCTTAGCGCCAGCAGCCTTGAGCTGCTCGCAAGCCTCTTCGATAGCCTCTACATTACCTGAGATAACCAGCTGACCAGGACAGTTATAGTTAGCTGCAACAACAACACCCTTGCCCATCTTGCTAACCTCTGCACATACCTCCTCGACCTTCTCGTCAGGAAGAGCGATGATGGCAGCCATTGTTGAAGGCTGAGCCTCGCAGGCTTTCTGCATAGCCATAGCACGAGCATAAACCAGCTTCAAACCATCCTCGAAGCTAAGAGCACCAGCAGCTGTAAGAGCAGAGAACTCACCAAGAGAGTGGCCTGCAGCCATCTTTGGGTCGAAGGCATCGCCCATGCAGAGTGCTGAGATAACACTATGGAGGAATACAGCAGGCTGAGTAACCTTGGTCTGCTTGAGCTCCTCGTCGGTACCAGCAAACATAATGTCGGTGATACGATAGCCGAGAATGTCGTTAGCCTTCTCGAAAAGTTCTTTTGCGAGCGGGTTTGTATCGTAAAGATCCTTACCCATTCCTACAAACTGAGCTCCCTGTCCGGGAAAAACAAATGCTTTCATTTTATTGTTACCTTTTTATTTAATTATTAAACATTTTCACCTTATCGGTGTGCAAAATTACTAAAACTTTCTGAAAAATGCCCCTATATCACCATTTTTTTAATGAAAGTGGTGATAATATCGAAAAATCTGTGTAATTTTGCACTTAGAAAGAGAACAGATGGCAAAAATGAAGCTTATTGTAATGACGAAACCTACATTCTTCGTCGAAGAGGACAAGATACTTGCAAACCTCTTCGAAGAAGGATTGGAGAATCTTCACTTATATAAACCAGGTGCTTCGCCTATGTATTCTGAGCGACTGCTCACATTGTTGGGCGAAGACTATTGTAGCAAGATTACCGTTCATGGGCACTTCTATCTTAAAGAGGAATATCGCCTTCGTGGAATCCATATCGATGACGCATTTACCGAAGCCCCAGTTGGCTACAAAGGTAACATTAGCCGAACATGCCACGCTATAGAAGAGTTAAAGGAGACAAAGAAGAAATCGAATTACGTATTCCTGCATTCCATTTTCGACAGTCAGACCAACGCCGACGAGAAACAATCGTTTACAATGGATGAATTACGCGATGCTGCAAAACATGGACTTATTGACAAGAAAGTGTATGCTCTGGGAGGAATGAATCTTGACCGCGTTAAAGAGATTAAGGATCTGGGATTCGGCGGTATGGTGATATGTGGCGACCTGTGGAACAGGTTTAACATTCACAACGAGATTGATTATAAGGCGCTGTTGACCCATTTCGAGAAACTGCGCAAGACGATTGATTAATTGGACTAACATAATAATATAGGTATTAAAACATGAGTGATAAAAGCTCCTACATGGTATTCTCAGGTACAGCAACGAGATACCTGGCAGAAAGAATCTGCCAAAGTCTGGGTTGCCCCCTTGGACAGTTGCAAATAACAAAATTCTCGGATGGAGAATTTGCCGTATCCTACGAGGAAAGTATTCGCGGACGCGACATTTTCCTGGTACAGAGTACATTCCCCAGTAGCGACAATCTGATGGAGTTGCTGCTTATGATTGACGCTGCAAAGCGCGCATCAGCACGTACCATCAATGCTGTTATCCCCTACTTTGGATGGGCACGACAGGACCGTAAGGATAAACCACGTGTTAGCATCGGTGCAAAACTGGTTGCCGATCTGCTAAGTGCTGCAGGTGTGAATCGCGTTATTACAATGGACCTGCATGCTGACCAGATTCAGGGTTTCTTTGATGTACCAGTCGACCATCTGTATGCATCTAATGTGATTATCCCTTATCTCCAGTCGCTGAATCTCGACAATCTTGTTATTGCGTCACCTGACGTTGGTGGTTCAAAGCGCGCCAATACATACGCCAAGTATCTTGGATGTCCACTGGTATTATGCAACAAAACCCGTGCTCGTGCTAATGTTGTAGCATCTATGCAGATTATCGGTGATGTAGAGGGTAAGAACGTTGTTATCATCGACGATATGGTTGATACCGCAGGAACAATAACCAAGGCTGCAGACCTTATGAAGGAGAATGGTGCTCTTACTGTACGTGCATGCGCCAGCCACTGTGTGATGAGCGGCCCAGCAAGCGACCGTGTACAAGAATCAGCTCTTGAGGAGATTGTATTTACCGATTCAATCCCTTACACCCAACGTTGTGCAAAGGTTAAGCAGCTTAGTGTAGCCGATATGTTTGCAGAGGCTATACGTCGTGTTATCGACAACAAGAGCATAAGCGACCTATACATTGTATAATCGTGATGATGAATAAAGCCCTTATCAGGCTGGCAGCAGCAGGCTTAGTGTTCTGCTCATGCCAGTCTGATTCTTATAAGATAAAAGGTTATGCCAGCCATTTGCACGATGGCGATACTATAATTCTAGCACTTGAAGATTATCAGCAGAAAATATTGGGCCAAACAAAAGTGTCTGACGGAAACTTCATTATGAAGGGAGTAACAGACACCACAGTTTTCTGTCGTGCATATCTAAATCACGAACCACTTACAAGCATAAGTTTCTTTCTGGAACCTGGCAATATAACAATAGAACTTAACCCTTACCCCACTCCTTCAAGGGTTTCAGGCACATCTTTAAATAATGAGTGGCAGGAACTAAACGATTCTGTACAAACACTTGGAGACAAACTGATACGACTGGCTGAGACGACGAGCAAGACAAAATCATACAATCGACAACAGTTGCAGAAATCGATTGATAGTCTTCACCGCAAGATATCAGGCTGCATAACAAACACTGGCCGGAGAAACAGAAACAACGTATTAGGGAAATACATCATTGAAAATTACAAAGAACCCGAGTTCAAATGAACCCGGGTTCTTTTTTATGATATGCCTAACCTTAGCAACTGAAGTTAGGAAGTTCCAACCACTTAATGTAGCAGAAATCCTGACGGTGAGGCAAATTCTTGTTCTTAGGATACATGCGCACAGCACTCTTGAAGTCACCAGCCTGCTGTGGAGCAAGTGTTGCCTCAAAGATGAAGTTGTTGCCATCACGGCCAACCATCTTCAAAGGCTCAACAGAGAATACGCGCTCCTCGCCCTCCTTATTGATATGTACATTTACCTTTTCGAGGGCTACAGCATCATCGAGTCCCTGCTCGTTAATAACATAACGAAGAGTGTACTTTTGAGCAGTCTCGATGCCTGTTGAAGGATAATCCCACTCGCAAGATACTACATTGATTGCATCCCAACGCTCGGCTACGGCTTCCTTCCACTGGGCAATCTCCTTTGCCAGACGATAACCGTCCTTAGAGATCTCCTTGAAACGCTTAGCCTGCTTGTTGTAGAACTTATCATAGTAATCGTCGAGCTGACGCTTCATTGTATAGTGAGGAGCAATCTGGGCGATAGAGTTCTTGATTACCTTAATCCATCCCTTTGATATACCCTTCTTATCCTTATTATAGTAAAGAGGTACTATCTCGTTCTCCAGCAGACCATAGATGGTTGCAGCATCAAGATTATCCTGATACCCCTGGTTCTGGTAGGTACGCTTCTCGGTTAGAGCCCATCCAGCTCCCTCACGATAGCCCTCAAGCCACCATCCGTCCTTTACACTGAGGTTTACAACACCATTCATCTCAGCTTTCTCGCCAGATGTACCTGATGCCTCGAGAGGACGTGTAGGAGTATTCATCCAGATATCAACACCTGAAACGAGACGACGAGCCAACAGGAAGTCGTAGTCCTCAAGGAATACAATACGACCTTGGAACTCAGGACGCTGTGAGATATCGTAGATCTTCTTAATAAGTCCCTGACCAGCACCATCAGCAGGGTGAGCCTTACCTGCAAACAGGAATACAACTGGATGCTCAGGATTGTTAACAATCTTGCTAAGACGCTCAAGATCGGTAAACAGCAAGTGTGCACGCTTGTAAGTAGCAAAGCGACGGCAGAAACCGATAACCAGAGCATTAGGGTCGAAACGCTCAAGCAACTTCACTACGCGCGTTGGATCGCCCTGATTTTTCAACCAAGTCTCACGGAACTGCTCCTTAATATAATCGAACAACTTTGTCTTAAGAGCCTGACGTGTAGCCCAGATTTCCTCATCTGGACAGTTATAGATACCATGCCAAATTTCCTCGTTGCTCTGATCACTCATGTGCTTTGCATCGAAGTATTTTGCATAAACTTTACGCCACTCTGTAGCACACCATGTTGGGAAATGAACACCATTGGTAACATACCCCACGTGGTTTTCCTCAGGATAGTAGCCCTTCCAAATTGGAGCAAACATCTGCTGAGAAACCCAACCATGAAGCATTGATACACCGTTAACCTCCTGACAAGTGTTGCAAGCAAAGGTACTCATACAGAACTTCTCACCATGGTCGTCTGGATTGGTACGACCCATGCCGATGAACTCATCCCATGAGATACCAAGCTTCTGAGGATAGCCACCCATGTATTTGCCGAAAAGCCCCTCGTCGAAGTAATCGTGACCAGCAGGAACTGGAGTGTGAACAGTATAAAGCGAAGAAGCGCGAACCAGCTCCAATGCCTGATTGAAGCTGAGGCCTTCCTCGATATAATCACACAGACGCTGCAGGTTGCAGAGAGCAGCGTGACCCTCGTTACAATGATAAATATCCTTCTTGATGCCCAGTTTTTTCAGCAACAGCATACCACCAATACCAAGCAGAATCTCCTGCTTCAGACGGTTCTCCCAGTCACCACCATAAAGGCTGTGGGTGATTGGCTTATCGAACTCAGAGTTCATCTTGTTGTCAGTATCAAGTAGATAGAGCTTAACACGTCCAACATTTACACGCCAAACATAAGCATGAACCTGATAGTTGGTGTAAGGAACATCGATAACCATAGGATTACCCTCGCTGTCCAACTGGCGCTCGATAGGCAGGTTACCAAAGTTCTGGCTCTCGTAGTTAGCAATCTGCTGTCCCTCCATCGAAAGGCTCTGTGTAAAGTAGCCGAAACGATAAAGGAATCCAACTGCACACATATCAACGTTTGAGTCAGAAGCCTCCTTTACATAGTCACCAGCCAGCATACCCAGACCACCTGAATAAATCTTCAGAGCAGAGTGGATACCATACTCCATACAGAAGTAGGCCACTGATGGGCGCTTTGAATCAGGTTTAACATCGATATACTTACGGAACAAATCGTAGACACTTTTGATGCGCTTCATAAGTGCCTTGTCTTTCACAATCTCTTCTTTACGGGCAAAACTCAGGCGCTCAAGGAGCATCACTGGGTTGTGTTTTACCTCATGATAAAGCTCAGGGTCAAGGTCGCGGAACAAGTCACGTGCCTCGTAGTTCCATACCCACCACATGTTGTGGGCAATCTCGTCCAAACACTTCAGTTCTTCAGGAAGACTTGACTTAACGGTCAACTCTTTCCACATTGGAGCATTTGCATAATCAGCTTTAATTTTCATAATCTCTCAAATTTTATTATTTGAACTTTATTTTGATTTCTCACTTATAATGATTTTTTTCGCTCTTCAGCTTTGCCAAGGGCGATATCATAAGCCTCGTAATAGTATTTTATAAACTCACTCCACAAGGCCTTCTTCGAGAGTTCGCCAGCATTTTTCCTGCAAGCATCAACCTGCTTCTTTGGCATATTCGAGAAGTCAGCAACTGTATCCTTGATGATATCAGCCACTTCTGAGTAATTATAATCTGTGCGATGTATTACCTTCACCCCATCCTCTATCTCGCCATTCTTTCCGAATACAGAGTTTGCCCAAAGGCCGAAACCTGCAAGATCGGTGGTGATGCAAGGCACTTTGAATGCAATGGCCTCCAACGGAGTATATCCCCAAGGCTCATAATACGATGGATAGATGCAAAGATCGTTACCCAACACAATATCATAATATGTAAGGTTTACGATACCATCATTACCATCGAGATAGCATGGCAGGAAGATTACCTTTACCTTCTCATCCTTACGATTATGCATATCATAGTACTTCATCATACCCAGCACATTATCGTGACTCATGTTATGTAGCCAGTGTGTAACCTGAGGGACATCCAGCGGAGTATCATACTTCTTTCCGCTTTTCAGCCGCTCCTGCAGATCCTTACGTGGCTCACCTACCCAACCAGGCACCTCGATAAATGCAACAACCTTCTTCTTCAGGTCACGATCGCGCAGTAGACGGTTCATAGCTTCAACGAACACGTCGATACCCTTGTTGCGGAACTCATAACGGCCTGAGGTTGAAACCAGCAGAGTGTCATCGTTCAAATCCTCACCAAGCAGCGCATTTGCTACATCAAGCATTTTTCTGCGAGCAGCATTACGCTTACGGTTAAACTTGGCAGCACTTGGTACAAAACTGTTATCGAAACCATTTGGCAGCACAACGTCCACTGGTTTGTCAAGCAGCTCTACACACTCCTTTGCGGTAATATCGCTAACCGTTGTAAAGCAATCAACGTAGTGAGCTGTCTGCTTTTCAATAGAGTGTTTCGACTGCATGTTCAGTTCGCCTGCCATCTGGTCGCCATTATAGGCAAACAGATAGTCATATAAAGGTTTCATATTTCCTGCTATCGAGCGTCCGATGCTAGTAGCATGCGTTGTGAAGATTGTACCAATCTGTGGCAGCTTATTATTTATATAAAGAGCTCCCAATCCGCACATCCACTCATTTGCGTGGTAAATAACCTTATCCTTCAGTGTGAGATAGTGATTGTAGAAACTCTCAACCACCAGAGCTGCTGCATACGAGAACATCGAAGCCTCGTCGTAATCGCCATAGGCGTGCAGCGAATCAACGCCGTAGTTTTCCCACAGCCATCCATATATATCGTTCTTCTTTTCGAAGTACGGATTAAAATCTACCAGAATTGCTATTGGCTCGCCAGGAACAGTCCATCGGCCCACCCTAATCTTGAGTCCTTGATTTTTAGCCTCCCATTGCCAATCAGCAAAGAGGGAACTATCCTCCTTGAAATAAGGACTCTCATTCTCTTTCCAGAAATCAGGACCGATGAAGATTATCTTATCCCGAAGTGCCTCTTGCAGAGTCTTGGCACGTGTAGAAAGTACTGTATAGATTCCTCCAACTTTATTGCAGACCTCCCAACTCGATTCAAAGATGTAGTCTGGTCTCAATTGCTTTTTTACCATGTTATACTAACTAATTGTGCGCAAAGATACTTAATTATTTTTAAATTCCATAACCTTTTTAATAAAAAATGAATGATTATAGTAAAAAAATGATTTAGATTAGTAACTTTGCCAACAAATTTTAAAAAGCGTTGATTATGAATAAGTTAATAGCAATATCATTATTTTGCCTTGCAAGTATATGTATGAAGGCCCAAAGCAATAATGGTCCCTTTCGCGCGTACCTATATAATAATGAATTTGATGTATATCTTCGCATAAATTTTTATGACCAGAATGTACGGGTTCCTGGTCAGGATCTTTTCGGAGAGGTTCCTGGCTTTCTAAGCAAGAAAAACTACACATTCGCTTGGCTCATCACCTCTGTCACTATCAAAGGCAATAAGGCACATCTGGCCCTTATCAACGATTATGGCAGCGAAGACCTTACAGCTACTCTCACCCGCAAGAACGATTCTATCTATGTACTCAAGCAAGAAGATGGCAGCAGCCTGAAAGTTCCCGCCAAAGGAGGCAAGTGGCAAAAGCTGCCTAAAACCCTCGAATTTAAACGCAAATAGTTAAACCTAATAAAAAAATATTTCATAACATGGACTTACTCCACATCATAGCAGTTATCGCCCTTGTAATTATCGGCATAGCAATCTACTTTAACAAACGCAATGGGTAAAGCACCACTAAATCCAGTAGTTAAGGATTGACAGGTTGTCCAAGCATCAGCTTGATATGAGTATCAAGAATATGGAATGCAGGATCAACCATACCAACATGTCCATGTCCGTCAATTTCATAAAGATATGTCTGTTTGTGTCCAACCAGTTTCATCATGCGCTCTAGATACTGGTTTTCGTCATATCTGCCATAAAGTTCAAGCTCACGATCGCCACAGATTAACACAAATGGTGGACAATCATTACGCACCCAATAAAGCGGTGCATACTCATCTATAGTTGGCTGCAAAGGCTTGATACCCTGCATCTTACGTACATTATAATGAGTGATAGCCTGACCGCTGAATGGAATATATTGCCATACACTGTCTGCATCAATCTGATAGTTATTAAGCCAAGCCTTATTCAGACAAAGCATCATAGACAAATATCCGCCAGCAGAATGACCAGTTACTACTATTTTTCGTGGATCACCACCATATTTCTTTGCATTACGGAAAGCCCAAGCTACAGCTTCGGCTGCGTCATCAATAGTTCTATCAATAGTAACCTTAGGCAGCAATCTATAGTTTGCACCAATAACTACATATCCTTTTTCCTTCAGTTGCTGAGGAATCTCTTTCTGACCAGCTTCTAATCCACCACCATGAAACCACACAATAACAGGACAATCCGTCAATTTTTCAGGATAATACACGTCTAGTTTCAGCCTCTCTTTTGAATAAGCATCAGTTTTTGTAGTATAACTAATGTTACTTTCGGTTTTGTAATTTTGTGCGTTAATGGCAACCACCATCAGAAGCACAACGCATAATAATTTAAATCTCTTCATAGTTCGTTAGTGTTTTGAATAACAAAAAACCCCAGAGATCTGTATTCTCCAGGGCTTTTCTTTTAAAAAAGACGGCGGCTTCCTACTCTCCCGCATTGCATTGCAGTACCATCGGCGCAGGTGGGCTTAACTTCTCTGTTCGGAATGGGAAGAGGTGGGACCCCACTGCAATAACCACC
>Ga0256405_10003380_pt1 | contig 33003 bp, 24 predicted proteins | sample RumenRJG_02DNA_FD_189096 | JGI IMG/M metagenome (GOLD analysis project Ga0256405, IMG submission 189096) | Bovine rumen microbial communities from Lethbridge, Alberta, Canada - RJG_02 | ecosystem: Host-associated > Mammals > Digestive system > Stomach > Rumen | place: Canada: Alberta...
AAGTCTATCTTTTCTTGTTCCATGACCGCAAAGGTAAGCAAAAAAAATAGTTTTAGCACGCTATCATATCAAGTTCTTTGGTTAGGCAGCGGCATCCGTCCGCCACGGACAATCCCCCTTGGGCCGGCTATGCTCGACATATTGTCCACTTACTGTTCAATCGTGGCTTTTGCTACGATGTAGTGTGGCGGTCGCCACGTTATCGTATGGCGGTCGCCACGTTATCGTATGGCGGTCGCCACAGCATCGTATGGCGGTCGCCACATTTGTTTGCCACCCCAGTTGAGCTATACGAAATGGCTTGTCTTTATCCGTCAAAGACTCTTGATGTATTGCATTAAAGACTAATTTCAAAAACGTTGATTTTTGTTGTGCGTTGGGCTTGAAAGAATCAAAAGTGTTTCCTTTTGTCGAAAAAATGCTCTGTTGGTACATTTTTATATTTTTAATTTTCAATATTCAATTTTTTTTTGTTACCTTTGCACCGATTAATTTGGTGGAGGGATGTGGTAATCATAAAATTCAATGACTCACTATGCTCATACCTCCCTTGATTGATTGCCCTGCACGTCGGGCTGTCGAGGCGTGTTCTTCCTGTTAATTATATGGGCAGGCTCATCATTTGGTCTTGATCAATGTCGGAAAAATAAGTACTTATATATATGAAAGGTATAGTTTTAGCAGGTGGCTCGGGTACAAGGTTGTATCCCATCACGAAAGGAATCAGCAAGCAACTGATTCCTATTTATGACAAGCCCATGATTTATTACCCCATTTCCGTGCTAATGCTTGCAGGTATCAGAGAGATACTCATCATCTCTACTCCTTTCGATTTGCCAGGCTTTAGGCATTTGTTAGGCGACGGCAGTGACTTGGGCGTTCGTTTCGAGTATGCCGAACAGCCATCTCCCGACGGTCTGGCCCAGGCTTTTATTATCGGAGAAAAGTTTATCGGCAAAGACAGTGTCTGTCTCGTCCTCGGTGACAATATTTTTTATGGTTCCGGATTTACAGGTCTGCTGCGACAAAGCGTCTTGGACGCAGAGAAAAATGGCGAAGCCAGCGTGTTTGGATATTATGTCAACGATCCCGAGCGCTATGGAGTGGCTGAGTTTGACAGTGAAGGCAATTGCTTGAGCATCGAAGAGAAACCTGCCCATCCAAAAAGCAACTATGCTGTCGTCGGTCTTTATTTCTACCCAAACAGCGTAGTGGAGATCGCCAAGAACGTTAAGCCCAGTGAACGGGGCGAATTGGAAATCACATCGGTCAATCAGGAATATCTCACGCAAAAGAACCTCAAGATTCGTATTCTGCAGCGTGGCTTTGCTTGGCTTGACACAGGCACACACGACAGCCTTTATGAGGCAGGAAACTTTATCGAGACAGTGGAGAAACGCCAGGGACTCCAAGTGGCATGTCTGGAAGAAATCGCATTTGGCCAAGGATGGATCTCAAAGGAGAAACTTGTGGCTTTGGGAATGTCGATGAAAAAGAATAATTACGGAAAGTATCTTCTGGACGTGGCGCAAAGCCGTGACTGATCCATCATACAAGGATAAAAGAAACAGAAAAATATAATAACGTTGTTTAAATAATGGAAGAAAACAAGAATTTAGAGGCAACACCTGTTGTCCAGGAGCCAGAAGAGGAAAAGTCGGCCATCGACTTTGCCGCTATCTACACCATTCTCGTATTGAACTGGAAGTGGTTTCTGGTTTCACTTATCATCTGTTTGGGCTGTGCGGCCATTTATCTGCGCTACACTACGCCTGTCTACAGAGCGAGTGCGAAACTTCTCATCAAAGACGACAGCCAGTCGGGAATGGGAAGCAGAAACTCAAGTACTTTGAACACGACCACTCTTGGTATGATCTCTACTTCTAACGGTATCGACAATGAGCTCGAGATTCTCACCTCACACTCGATAGCCGCTCAGGCCGTTCGCGATCTGAAGCTTTATGTCTCCTACCGGATGAAGGGACGTGTGAAGGAGAACATCCTCTACAGGAATCAGCCCGTCTCGGTAGATGTAGATCCAGGACACCTGGAGACCATCAATGCGCCCATCAACCTCGTGATTAGCCGCCAGAACGGTAAATATCATGTCTCGGGTACTTATTACGTTCCTGGCCGAAACAACTCTGTTTCAGGCCCTTATGGAATCGACAAGGATCTGCCCTCGCTGCCGGCTACAATCAGCACACGTGCAGGTATCCTTACTTTCGTGGCCAATTCGACTACGCCGATGGCTGATGACACAGAGTTGAAGGTGAGCATTGTCTCGCCCGATATGGCCGCCTATAAATATGTAGGTGAGCTCTCTGCCACACAGACCAACAAAAACACATCCATCGTGCTTCTGACTTTGAACGATGAGATCCCCGACCGTGCCAAGGATTATCTGAAACAACTCACCATAGCCTACAACCAGCAGGCCAATGCCGACAAGAATGAGATCGCTACAAACACAGAGGCTTTCATCAACAGTCGACTGGAGAAGATCAACGCTGAGTTGGGTTCCACCGAAAGCCAGTTGGAAAGCTACAAGAAGCGCAACAACATGGTTGAGTTGAAACTCAATGCCGGACAGGCCGTACAGAATGCCAACGCCTACGATCAGAAGCTCGCCGATGCCAACACGCAGATCGACTTGCTCCGCTCGCTGCAGGAATACATGAATCAGCCTGCCAATAAATATCAGACACTTCCATCCAACGTGGGCTTGAGCGACCAGAGCGCTACCGCCCTGATCAACCGCTACAATGAAATCGTATTGCAGCGCAACCGCTTGCTGCGTTCTGCTTCTGAGAATTCTCCAACGGTTACCCCGCTTACTGCTCAGCTTGACGATTTGAACAACAGTATTCGCCGCGCCATGACACAGTCGCGTCGCAGCATGGAAATCGAGCGCAGCTCTGTGGCATCCCAGCAGGGCAAGTATGAGAGCCAGATTCAGGAGACTCCTGAACAGGAACGGATGTTGAGCCAGATTGGTCGTCAACAAGAAGTGAAGTCGGGTCTGTATCTGATGTTGTTGCAGAAACGTGAAGAGAACTCTATCTCTCTTGCTGCTACCGCCAACAAAGGTAAGTTGATCGATATGCCCGAGGTGAATGGAAAGGTAAGCCCCAAGGGCAGTCTGATTATGCTCGTAGCCCTGCTTGTCGGTTTGGCTCTCCCAGCCCTGATCCTGATTGTCCTTCAGTTCTTCAGATATAAGATTGAGGGTCACGACGATGTCGCACGTCTCACTAAACTTCCCATTATCGCCGATGTTGCGGTGGCAACCGAAGCTGCAAAGACAAAGGCCGATATCGTGGTGCACGAGAATACCAACAACGCTATGGAAGAGATTTTCCGTTCGCTGCGTACTAACTTGCAGTTTATGCTGCGTAAGACGCAGAAGACCATACTCTTCACTTCTTCCATCTCTGGTGAGGGTAAGACATTTATTGCCGCCAACCTCTCAGTCAGCTTCGCATTGTTAGGCAAGAAAGTGCTGCTCGTTGGTTTGGATATCCGTAAGCCTCGTTTGGCCGAACTCTTCGAGATCGACGATCGTCGCCACGGCATCACCAACCTGCTGACTTTGGATGAGCCCACCCTTGAGGACATACAGGGACAGATCCTTCCTTCCGGTGTCAACAATAATCTTGAGCTCCTCATGGCCGGTCCTATTCCTCCCAACCCTGCCGAGTTGCTGACCTATTCTTCTCTTGATAAGATTTTCAGAATCCTCAAGAAGGAATACGACTACATTCTCATCGATACGGCTCCTGTAGGTCTTGTTACCGATACCTTGCAGATTGGCCGCGTTGCTGATGTGTCTGTGGTTGTCTGCCGTGCTGACTATACCGCTAAGGAGAGCTTTGGCTTCATCAACAGCCTTGCTCTTGAGAAGAAACTTCCGAATATGTGCGTGGTCATCAACGGTATTGACCTCTCGAAGAAGAAGTATGGCTACTACTATGGCTATGGCCGCTATGGTCGTTACGGACGCTATGGCCGTTATGGCCGTTATGGCACCTATGGCAAGCCGGGCTATGGATACAGCTCTTACAATTCTTACACGTCACCTTACAGCCATGGCTACGGTTCTTATGCTAACAGCCATTACAGCAACAAGAATGATAATTCCTTCAAACATTAATTGAAGAAGCTGAAATGAAAATTGCTGTAGATTTCGACGGTACAATCGTAGAGCATCGCTATCCAAAAATCGGTCGCGAACTCCCATTTGCCACGCAAACATTGCGCCAGTTGATAAAAGATCATCATCAGCTCATTCTTTGGACTGTACGTGAGGGTCAATTGCTCGACGAGGCTATTGAGTGGTGCCGGGAACGTGGGGTTGAGTTTTGGGCTGTCAACAAGGACTTCCCCGAAGAGGACGTGACGAAGAATCACAACTTCAGTCGCAAGATCAAAGCGGATGTCTTCATCGATGACTCCATGGTGGGTGGCCTTCCTGACTGGGGCGAGATCTATCAGATGATTACTGAGCACAAGTCCTATCGTCAGATCATTCGCGGCAGCATGGGCCAACAACCACAGCAGCCGCAGCCAAAACGACATTGGTGGAATTTCTGACGGGTCTTACACATAAAAGCGCCGCGGAGAGTTGATCCTCAACTCTTTGCGGCGTTTTCATTGATAGAATGAATAAGGAAATGGATACGCCGGAGATGAGGTTTTCTATCTATATTCTGGTCTCCGTCTGGGTTGTGCAAAAAATCTTCTAAGCCCAATCTCCGCCTGCGGTCTTGTGCCTACCGTTCTCAGTAAACCTGTCGGTGGATTGAAGTCTTTAGGTGTCCGGCTATCTATGCGTTTGCCTTCATTTGATAATTTGAAATTAAATAATTGTTAAATTGTTGGCTTCTTATCTGTTTTTATTTACCTTTGCAACAAAGAGAAATCACAACATGAAGGAAAGATCAGTATTTATCGCCGGTCCCTGCGTCATCGAGTCTGCTCAGCTACTTGACTCCGTTGCTCAGAAGTTGGTGGAGATCAATGGACGCTTCGGTATAGACATTATATTCAAGGCCTCTTTCGATAAGGCAAACCGTACCTCGATCCATTCTTTTCGGGGTCCAGGAATTGACAAGGGGCTGCAAATGCTCAGCGACGTGAAAGACAAGTATGGGTTGCGAATCACCACTGATATTCATGAGAGCTGGCAGGCAGCACCTGTGGGCCAGGTGTGTGATGTCATTCAGATTCCGGCTTTCCTTTGCCGACAGACAGATCTCCTGTTGGCAGCTGCCAAAACTGGTAAGACGGTGAATATTAAGAAAGCCCAGTTTCTCTCCGGGCGCGACATGCGTTATCCTGTCGAGAAGGCTTTGGATGGAGGGGCATCAGAAGTGTGGCTCACAGAGCGTGGCTCCTGTTTCGGCTATAATAATCTTGTGGTCGATTTCCGTAATATTTCCGACATGCGGCACATAGTGTCAACAGTTATTATGGACTGCACCCACAGTGTCCAGCGGCCTTCTGCCGGCGACGGAAAGACCATTGGCGACCGCAAGTTTGTAGAACCAATGGCTTTGGCCGCCAAAGCATTTGGTGCTACAGGCTGGTTCTTCGAGGTTCATCCCAATCCCGACGAGGGATTGAGCGATGCCGCCAACATGCTGCAATTAGGAAAGCTGGAGCCACTGATAGAGAAACTACTGAAGACGACTGACCAATGACAACACATCCAGAAAGATTGGCTAAAGCCAAGGACTATGCCATTCAGTGCCTGAAAGATGAGGCAGAGGCTGTGGAGAATCTTATCCCACAGTTGGACGACAATTTCGAGAAAGCCGTTGCAATGATGTATCACTGCAAGGGAAAAATCATTGTAACGGGTGTTGGCAAGAGCGGTCATGTGGGGGCAAAGATCGCAGCAACGCTTTCCTCGACCGGTACGCCAGCTTTTTTCATCAATCCTCTCGATGTCTATCATGGCGACTTGGGCGTTATGACAGCCGAGGATGTTGTTCTGGCGCTCAGCAACTCTGGGCAAACCGATGAGTTGCTGCGGTTTATTCCGATGGTGCTTCACATGCATATCCCCATCATTGCCATGACAAGTAACCCTAATTCCTTGCTTGCCAAGTATTCAACATGCCATATCAAAGTTTGGGTGAGTCATGAGGCATGCCCACTCAACCTTGCCCCGACAAGCTCAACCACGGCAGCCCTTGCCATGGGAGATGCCTTAGCTGTGGCACTGATGCAAATACGTGATTTCAAACCGCGTGATTTCGCTCAGTTCCACCCCGGTGGCGAATTGGGCAGGAAACTTCTGACAACGGCTGAGGATGTGATGCGCACGGAGGCTTTACCCATCATCCCACAGGACATGCATCTGGGAAAGGCCATTATCGATGTGAGTAAGGGTAAGTTGGGGCTCGGTGTATCGCTTGATGCCGACCATAGGGTTGTGGGGCTTATCACGGATGGTGATATTCGCAGGGCCATGGAGCGTTGGCAGGCTCAATTCTTCGACCATACAGTAGCTGATATCATGACGCGGCAGCCGAAAACAGTTCCGCCAAAGACCAAGATTACTGAGGTGCAAAAAATCATGCACCGGCATAAAATCCATTCTGTGCTGGTCACCGACGACAAAAATCATCTTCTCGGTATCGTTGACAGCTACGCGGCGGCGTTAATGTAATAACAATAGAATGACTTTCAGATTAAAGTATTTTACCCTTTTGTTCCTTTTATTGTGTCTACTTCAGCCTGTGAGGGCTCAACGATACAACAGTGGTGCAGCGGAAAAAGATTCGCAGCGGGCTGATTCTATGCTTGTCGGTCAGTTGAGAAGGTATGGTGTGAAATTCTCAAACGACAACTCCATTGTGCTGCTCATGAATGGGCAAGAGAAATTTGACGACATGTTTGCTGCTATTCGCCAGGCTAAAAGTAGTATTCACCTTGAATATTTTAATTTTCGCAATGATTCAATAGCCCGCGAACTCTTCGTTATTCTTGGTCAGAAAGCTAAGGAAGGCGTGGAGGTGCGCGCCCTCTTTGACGCTTTTGGCAACTCGTCAAACAATCGTCCGCTGAAGCGCCATCATCTTGATTCTATAAGAGCTCATGGCATTGAGATTTACAAGTTTGATCCTATTACTTTTCCGTGGGTGAATCATGTGTTCTCTCGCGACCATCGCAAAATTGTTGTTATTGATGGTAAGATAGCCTATACGGGAGGAATGAATGTGGCCGATTATTATATTAAAGGTACTAAGAAAGTCGGTACTTGGAATGACATGCACTGCCGGGTTGATGGTTCGGAGGTGAATACACTTCAGGCAATCTTCTTGAAAATGTGGAATAAGGTTTCGGGACAGAATGTTCATGGTGCCAAATACTACCGTGGCTATCGCCCTGCAGGGTATTTTGAGGGTCTAAAGCCCGATACTACCTCTACCAGGTATCGAAAAATGGTGGGAGTCATCAATCGAGAGCCTTGTGTTACCAACGATATTATCCGTACCTTTTACACGGATGCCATCAATGATGCCCGTGATTCGATAAAGATCATCAATCCTTACTTCACCCTCAATCCGACATTAATGAAGGCTTTAAAAAGGGCTGCCAAGCGAGGCGTAAAGGTGGATATCATGCTCTCGACGCGTAGTGATATTCCGTTGACCCCCGATTGTGGTTTCTACAATGCCCACAAGTTGATGAAGGAAGGATGCAATATATATATGTATACCCCCGGCTTTCACCACACAAAAATTATCATGGTCGACGGAGAATTTTGTACCGTAGGCTCAGCCAATCTCAATGCGCGCTCACTGAATTTTGACTACGAGGAGAATCTCGTTATCGTGGATCCTTGTACGACACGTGAACTGGATCTGCTTTTTCAACGGGAGAAAAAAGATTGCTGGCTAATGACCGAGCAACTGTGGAATCAGTGGCGCACGCCCTGGCAGAAGTTCTGCGGTTGGGTGGGCAAGCGTTTGGCTCCATTTTTGTAAATTGTTTGACACTATGGAAGGAATCAATCATCAACCTAAATGCGCTATTATTGACGCCAACATGCTTGCTACTATTGGCTTGCGTCAGATTCTTGGAGAAGTAATGCCCATTCTCCAAGTGGATACTTTCGGAACGATGGGTCAGCTGATGGCGCATAATCCAGAGGAGTATGTTCATTTCTTTGCAGCCCAGGATGTTGTTGTGGGCAATATGAGCTTTTTCTCTCAGCATCGGGTGAAAACCATTGTGCTGACCACTCAGACAGATCCTTCTACTTGGCTGGCTGGTTTTCATTGTATCTGCACCAATCAAGAGGAGAAAGAGCTTGTGCGTCAGTTTCTTCTACTGGTCCAGAACGCTCATGCCCATGGGCGCAATCTGCCTCCTCTTGCTCCGGTCGTTTCTGCCCAGCAGCGCACACTCAGTGATCGGGAGGTGGAAGTGCTCTCACTGATAGTGCGTGGGTTTATCAATAAGGAAATAGCCGATAAGCTCTGTATTAGTCTGACAACGGTAATCTCTCATCGCAAGAACATTATGGATAAATTAGGTATACGCTCCGTGAGTGGACTTACGATTTATGCTGTCATGCATGGATATGTGGATATCGGCAGTATATGATGTATGTGCCTATGGAGATCTCGGTTGCCTAAGGGAACTTACCTTACCCTTCGTATATTGCACATAGCCAGTCGGTCTGTTTCGCGGATCTTCTATTTGTTGTGATTTGTAAGGTGAAATTTACTCTTTGGGAAAGAAAAAAACAGATGATTCTTTTTGTAGGATAAAGAAATTTTGTTATTTTTGTGGTTGAACTTAACAACTATTAAACCTTTATCCTATTATTATGACCCAAAGTAGTATATATGAATTTGTCCAGACCTTAAACGGAGATTTTATTGGTCCGGCCTTGGTATTTATTTTGTTGGGAACAGGCCTGTACTTTACTTTCCGTTTACGTTTCATTCCCCGTTTCTATTTCAGTGCTGTCCGAATGCTGTTTTCCAAGAAAGGGAAGCGTGAGAAAGCTACCAAGCACAGTGGTATGAGTCCGTTGCAAGCATTATCCACCGCCATAGCCTCACAAGTGGGTACTGGAAATATTGTCGGTGTTGCCATGGCGCTTATCATGGGAGGACCGGGTGCGTTGTTCTGGCTATGGGTCAGCGCTCTCTTGGGTATGTCAACGAATTTCGCTGAGGCAATCCTTGGACAGCTTTACAAGACACGTACTGCTGAAGGGCATATTGTAGGAGGTCCGGCTTTCTATATTCAAAATGGGCTTCACTCCCGTTGGCTGGCCCGTATTTTTTCCGTGTTCTTTATACTCGCATTAGGGATGATTGGGATTATGGTGCAGGCCAATTCCATTTCTGATGCAATCACATCTATTTTTCCCGGCACGGTTAATCCCATCTACATTGGACTGGTGCTTACGGTATTTGTCGGTCTGGTGTTGTCGGGTGGCATCACTCGCATAGCCTCCTTTGCAGAAAGTGTAGTCCCGTTTATGGCCGGGCTTTTTGTTTTGGGTTCCATCATCTTCATTTGCATGCGCATTGACCGACTTGGCATAGTATTAGTTGAAGTATTCCGTTACGCCTTTACTCCGGAGGCGGGAGCCGGCGGGGCAGTAGGCATTTCTGTGATGAGTGCAGTAAGGTATGGCGTTAGCCGCGGACTGTTCAGTAATGAGGCTGGTCTGGGTACTACTCCACATGCCCATGCGATAGCCAAGGTGAATAATTGCTATGAGCAGGGACTGATGGCTATTATTGGCATTGGTGTAGACTTGCTCATTTGTACATTCACAGGCCTTGTCTTGTTGTTGAGTGGCGTGATTGATGGAGGGTCAAACCTGGTTGGCATTCGAGTTATGCAGGCTGCTTTCGATTCCGGATTCGGTTCTGTAGGCAATTATTTCATCGCTATTTCGTTGTTCTTCTTTGCGATGAGTACGATTGTAGGCTGGTATTTCTTTGCCGCACAGAATGTACGTTTTCTTTTTGGCGAGCGCCCCATCATAGCCTATCGTGTCATCGTTATGGTGTTGGTCGTTGTGGCATCGGTTATCAAGGTAGAACTTGTGTGGGAGCTGGCTGATACCTTCAATTTCTTCATCGTCATTCCTAACGTGATCGCTTTGATCTGGCTTTCTCCAAAGGTCGTGGCTGAGAGCGACAAGATGAAGAAGGAAATATTCTTGATCAAGAAGAAACGTGACGCTCATCGGTAGTTCCCCGAGTCTAAGTACGTTTTTTCCAACAAACCTTGTTACGGACATAGGTTGAGGACAAGCGATTCCCCTGTCTTTGTCTCTCCCATATTGGAGAAATCAAAGGCAGGGGAATCGTCATTGTTTGTTGTCATATCTCCGTAGAACAGCCGGGCAAAGAGGTTGTGCCAATCAGGGGATCATAGTTTGTCCTTGAGAAATTGGCCGGTGAAGCTTTCCTTGCAGTTGACGATCTCCTCGGGCGTGCCGGTGAAGACGACTTTTCCGCCTTTATCACCACCGTCGGGTCCTAAGTCGATGATGTGGTCGGCCATTCTGACAACATCAAGATTGTGCTCAATGACAATGATGCTATGTCCGCGCTCGATAAGCGCATCGAAGGCATGAAGCAGACGTTTGATATCGTGAAAATGAAGACCGGTGGTAGGCTCGTCAAAAATGAACAGCGTAGGGTCTTGCCGCTCTTGTCCGATGAAGTAAGCCAACTTCACACGTTGGTTCTCTCCACCGGAAAGGGTGGATGAGCTCTGTCCCAATTTGATATATCCCAAACCTACGTCTTCGAGTGGCTTCAAGCGGTCTGTTATGGTTTTCTGATTGTGATGGCCGAAGAAACTGATAGCTTCAGAGACGGTCATGTTCAGTACGTCGTTAATATTTTTCCCCTCATATCTTACTTCGAGAATGTCGTGTTTGAACCGCTGCCCGTGGCAGGCTTCGCAAGTCAGAATTAGGTCGGCCATGAATTGCATCTCCACAGTGATCACACCAGCGCCCTTGCACTCCTCACACCGTCCGCCCTCAGCGTTGAATGAGAAATATTGGGGCGTGAACCCTAACTGCTTGGCTAAGGGCTGGTCGGCATAGAGTTGCCGGATGGCATCGTAGGCCTTCAGATAGGTTGCCGGATTTGAACGTGTAGATTTACCGATGGGATTTTGGTCGACAAATTCAACGTGCTTGATGCTTTGCCAGTCGCCACCGAGCGAAGTGTACTCTCCCGGTGCGTCGCAAACCTCGTCAAAATGGCGTTTGAGGGCTGGGTAGAGAATGCCTTTGACGAGAGAGGATTTGCCCGATCCGCTCACACCCGTAACGACGCACAGCACATTGAGTGGGAACTCAACATCGATACCCTTCAGGTTGTTCATGCGGCAACCCGACAAAGTGATGCTTCGGTTCCAGGCCCGGCGGCTCTTCGGAATCTCAATGGTCTCCGAATGAGTGAGATATTGAATCGTATGAGAACGTGGATATTTCTCCAGCAAATTTTCGTTATCGTTGGCCTCGTTGTGGATTTCGGGCACCGGGCCCTCATAGACGATCTCGCCCCCCAAGCGCCCAGCATCCGGACCCACATCGATGAGCCAGTCGGCGGCACGCATGATCTCCTCGTCGTGTTCCACTACGATGACCGTATTGCCCAAGTCGCGCAATTCTTTCAATACTTTTATCAGGCGGTCTGTATCTCGGCTGTGGAGGCCAATGCTCGGCTCGTCGAGAATGTAGAGTGAGCCGACCAAGGATGATCCTAAAGACGTCGTCAGGTTGATGCGTTGGCTCTCACCTCCCGAGAGCGTGTTGGAGCGTCTGTTGAGAGTCAGGTAGCCCAATCCCACTTCGTTGAGAAATTTCAACCGATTTCTGATCTCGGTCAGTAATCGTTTGGCCACTTCTGTGTCGTGGCTATCGAGCTGAAGATTGTCAAACCAACGCTGTAGTTCGCTCACTGGCATTTCTACAAGGTCGGTGATGCTCCGTCCGCCCACTTTCACCCATGTCGCTTCTTTCTTCAGGCGGGTGCCGTGGCATTCCGGACAGACCGTTTTACCCCGATAACGGCTCAACATGACCCGGTATTGAATCTTGTACTGGTTTTCTTTTACCATTTGGAAAAAAGAGTCAATGCAGATCTTGTCGGTGATGTCGGCATCTTTCTCTGAGGGCAGGCCGTGCCACAGCTGATCTTTTTCGTCTTGCGTCAGCTCATAATAGGGCTTGAAAATGGGGAAGTTGTCGCGTTGGGCGCGCCTGCAGAATTCTCTCTGCCATTCGCCCATTCTTTCACCGTGCCAACACTGTACACAACCATCGGCAACGCTTAGAGAAGTGTTTGGGATGACGAGTTTTTCGTCGATACCGATGATACTGCCGAATCCCTCACACGTGGGGCAGGCGCCAAGAGGAGAATTGAAGGAGAACATGTTGTCGTTGGGTTCTTCAAACTTCATTCCGTCGGCCTCGAAACGCTGCGAGAAGTCGTAGGAGATATGGGATGGAAGGAAAACGAGGCGGCATGAACCGTCGCCCTCATAGAAGGCTGTCTCAGTGGAGTCGATGAGCCGGCTGACAGCATCTTTCTCTCGGCTTACCGACATGCGGTCGATGATGAGATACACTCCTTTTCCGGAGGGGTCGATCTCGCCTTTCTCTGCCATATCCTCCGCGTCGGAGATATTGATGACCTGATTATTGTAATAGATGCGGTTATATCCTTGTTGCAGTTCTATTTCCAATTGCTTGGTCAGCGTGCGGTCCTTCACCATCGGCAAGGGAGCGAGAACCATAAATCGCGTGCCCTCGGAATACTGTGCCGCGCAATTCACGATATCCTCGGCGGAATGCTTTTTCACCTCCTCTCCGCTGATAGGCGAGTAAGTGCGGCCTATACGGGCGTAGAGCAGTCGCAGGTATTCATAGATTTCTGTCGATGTGCCGACCGTAGAGCGTGGGTTGCGAGCGATGACTTTCTGCTGGATGGCGATGGCTGGCGGCAAGCCTTTGATGAAGTCGCATTCCGGCTTGCTCATCCGGCCCAGGAATTGGCGGGCGTAGGCCGAAAGACTCTCCACGTAGCGGCGCTGGCCCTCGGCGTAAAGGGTGTCGAAAGCCAGTGAGCTCTTGCCCGACCCCGACACCCCGGTGATGGCGATTAGCTTGTTGCGGGGGATGTTGAGACTGACGTTTTTCAGGTTGTTGACCCGTGCGCCTTTCAGTTCGATATATTGTCCTTCTTCTCTGAAGTCGTTTTCTGATGTTGATATTGTCATGTATTTTGCCCTTCTTTGGTTTGGGTATTTGCGCAAAGTTACCAAATCTCAAGAAAATGGCAAAAAGAAAGGGCGAAAATTTGGTAGATTAAAAAAAAACGATTACTTTTGCACCCGTCAAACGACAACGCCGATATGGCTCAGTTGGTAGAGCAACGCATTCGTAATGCGTGGGTCGGGGGTTCGAGTCCCCCTATCGGCTCGAGTTTGCCGCCCGATTGGCAAACAAAATCATTTATAATTTCCTCATCATTCGCGGTAATAGCTCAGTTGGTAGAGCGTTGGCTTCCCAAGCCGAAGGTCACGGGTTCGAGTCCCGCTTACCGCTCTTTGTGTCTTCTCCAATGAGGTTTGTTTAAGGTATTCATGAACTAACTAAGCTTTTTGTTTTTACCAAGACTCCACTTCTATTCTCCCTTTTTTCTTTTTCTGTTCAGCCTCTATCAATAATTTTTTGAAAAAAATCTGTGAAACGTTTGGCGTTCTCGGAAAAAGTAACTACCTTTGCACCCGCATTCAGAAAAGAACGCTATCCGAACTTGATCGGTTGGTTAATGCGCCCTTAGCTCAGTTGGTAGAGCAACTGACTCTTAATCAGTGGGTCTAGGGTTCGAGCCCCTAAGGGCGCACAATTCTATTTCTGAAGCACGCGCCCTTAGCTCAGTTGGTAGAGCAACTGACTCTTAATCAGTGGGTCTAGGGTTCGAGCCCCTAAGGGCGCACCAAAAGCCAATCAACAAGACTTCTTGTTGGTTGGCTTTTTTCTTTTTATAATCCAACTTACATTCAACCCATTCTTCGATGATCCTTTAGCTTTACAGATTCAATTCCTATATGAGCTGTATTGAGAATTGAATCGTGGCGGAGGCCACGATAAAATACGGCGTCCGCCACGATTTTTCTTGGCTTTTGTTTCGTATTGTCATTACGGTCTTAACGAATCTTCATATTCACAGGCTGAGACTTATTCAGAACATTTTCTAATATGAATCATCTTTATTGGGCGGCTCTACTCTCTTTTGGGTTATCCATCTCTTATAGGCCATGGTTTTCATTTTACTTTCACAATCTGTTGACCTTAATATGTATTTGTCGAAATATTTTATCAAAAAAAGTTCTTTCGCTTTTATAAATTTCTTAAATTTGCTGTTGGAAAATCTTACCTGCCTATGAACCAAAAACAAGCTATTTTGCCCTTGGTGTTGTTTCTGCTGACCACAATGTTTGGTATGGCGCAGGACAAGCCAACCTCTGTCTTGCCCTGGGAGAAAGTGTACGAAGAATGGCTCGACGTTGAGGATGTCGACAATCAACTCAGCCAGCAGCAATACGAGTTTCTACAAGATCTCTACAATGACAAGATAGATATCAACCACGCTTCGCGTGAAGACTTGGAACAACTGCCTTTCCTTTCGGCGCAGCAGGTGGAGGACATAGCAGAATACCTCTATCGTTACGGCGAGATGAAAAGTCCTGGTGAGCTGCAGATGATCACATCCATAGATGCCGTAACCAGAAGATTGCTGTTGCAATTTGTAATCTTCAACTTCGGGCATGAAAATTCACGTTTCCTCACTGACAGTCTTTATCGCGAGCCAAAGGGGCTGTCGAAACTTTTCAGCCACATCAGGCAGGAACTTATCGTTAGCGGTAAGATCCCCACCTATAAACGGCGTGGTGATCAACTTCCGGCTATGAAGGGGGGATATTTGGGCTACCAATGGAAGCATTCTTTCCGTTACACCCTCTCTGCTTCCAATCGGTTGAAGTTGTCGTTGGTTGGTGCACAGGACAGTGGAGAGCCGTTCTTCTGTGATGGAAATGGGAAAGGTTATGACTATTATAGTGGGTATTTATTGTATAGGATTCCACAAAAATATGTGGACCATGAGTTACACGGTCCCCGATTACGGGAGATCGTAGTGGGGCGTTATCGACTTCGTACAGGAATGGGATTGGTGATCAATGGAAATACAAACTATGGCAAGGCTTCGATGCTCCAATCCTTGGGAAAGGGTTATACCACGATAACTGGCCACTCCTCCCGATCTGAAGCCAACTACCTCCAGGGTGCAGCCGCCACAGTGAGATTGTTCGAACACAATCAGACCCATATAGACCTGACGGGTTTTGCCTCTTGGAGAAATATAGATGCCACGCTCGACACGGTGGAGTCGGGAAAGGCCGTCATTGCCACATTGCTGCGTACGGGTTACCACCGCACGCTCAGTGAGATGAGGCGCCGCAATGATGCCAGCCAATGGGCAGTGGGCGGCAATATCAACTGGAGATGGCACAGATGGCATGCCGGACTCTCGGGGCTGTATACACAGTTTGATAAAGCCCTGCATCCCAACCATCATCTCCGCTATAGGCAGTGGTCCGCAGAAGGCCGCAATTTTTGGAATCTGTCGGTCGACTATGGTTATACAAGCAGCGTTGTGAATGTCAGCGGGGAGACGGCCACCGGTGATTGCGGGGCTATTGCCACCATTAACAGCCTTAGCTTGCAGCTATCTCAGTCGCTTTCTCTCGTGGCTCTGCAACGTTTCTACTCCTATAAGTTCTATTCACTCCTCGGCAACAGCTTCTCGGCAGGTGGCGGTGTGCAAAACGAGAGCGGTATCTATGTGGGGGCTACTTGGCGACCTTTACGCGGGCTGTCAATAGAAGGCTACGCTGACGTTGCTTATTTCTCCTGGGCAAAGTATTTGGTTTCTAAGGCATCCCATTATTACGAGTCTATGCTAAGTTTGCGCTATGAGCGGAACGGATGGGCATTGGCTGCCCGATACCGTTGGAAAAACCGTCAGCAAGACGGAACTTCGGATGCGGCGGGCAAGAAACCGTTGATTTGGCAGAGCGAACAGCGAATGCGCATATATGCAGAATATGGCAATAGCGGATGGAACGGTCGCCTGCAATTAGACGGTTCGTTGTGTGATAAGGGCAGTGACCACAGCCATGGCTGGATGGTCTCGTCCCAATGTGGGTGGCGGTCCCATCGGATAGCACTTTGGGGGAATGCCAGCTATTTCAATACAAGCGACTATCTTTCGCGTCTGTACGCCTATGAGCGAGGATTGCTTTATACAATGTCTGTACCGATGTCGTATGGTGAAGGCATACGCTATAGTTTTCTTTTCAGCTACTCCGTGGGCAGTCATCTGACGCTCAATGGCAAATTGTCTATTGTTGACTATTTCGACCGCAATCATATTTCAACCGGAATGCAACTGATCGACGCTTCGTCGCAGACAGATGTTGAGTTGCAAATAAGAGTACGATTATAACCCCTAACATAGGCTGCATGAGAAAAAGCGGATTGCTGATTGTCATAAAATGGGGAGAGTTGTTCAGTTAGGCGAACTTCAGCTTGCAGAGAATGGGTCTGCCCAAGGTAATAAAGAAAATGCCTTCGGCTGGAAAGCTGTAACCCGTCCATAAAAAAGCCGGAGATCAATCCTTCCAGAAGAAAGAGCCATCGGTGTTGATCTCCTCTTCTGTCACAAGATCTTCAAGTGCCGCTGCGATGAGGGGCAGGGGAGCTTTCAGATCTTGAATTTCTTTCACGGAATGCTTTCCTCCGTCTTGAAGGAGTTGCCTGATCATCTTTTGCACCGGTGCTAATTTGTTGCGTGAAGTTTCATCGTGTGAATGGTTCAGACAGACATCACACTGTCCGCAGTCTTCAGAGTGTTTCTCGCCAAAATAGCGAAGCAGCTGGCGACTGCGGCAGACATTGTCGTCATTGGCATATTGGAGGATGGCCATAATGTTTTGCTCATACTGCTTCTTGCGGATGTCATAAACCTCTTCAGGGATGACTACCCGCTCTATTTCCTCTCTTGGCTGGGCATATCCGATGATGGGAATTTGTCGCTGGGGAATGAAACTCATAATGTGACGCTGGCTGAAACTGCGCAGGATTTGGTAGACTTCCGTGTCTTTCATCTGGCAGATGTGAGCGATGAGCGGCAGGCTGATGTATGCATAGTCGGTGAACAATCCGCTGTATGTGCGCAGCAAGGCCGTGATCACTTTCTCTTCTTCGGGTGTGGTCTCATTGAGCAGATAAAGTTCGTTTCTTGCCAATAGGAAACGGCATCTTGCCGTATTGTCCGGCTCCTCTTCATAATTGATATATCCGGCACCTTGAAGAATGTGGAGAGCAGCTTCAACGCTGAGCGGTTGGAATCCATAGACATGGCTGAATTGGGCGATGTCGAAGAGAAAACGGTGACCTTCGCCGCTACCTACTCCCACTTGGAAGAAATAAGCCAAGTGTTCGTAGACGTCTTTTATAAAGTCGATGGATGGATAGTTGTAGCCAATGCGGCGTTTCAGGATGCGCTTGTCGTTGTCGTTGTACAGCAGTACGGCATAAGCTTTTTTGCCGTCGCGCCCGGCCCGTCCTGCTTCCTGAAAATAGGCTTCTATGGAGTCTGGCGTATCGTAGTGGATGACGATTCTCACATCCGGCTTGTCGATGCCCATACCGAAAGCGTTTGTACAGACAATGACGCGAATCTTATCCTCTTGCCATTGGTCTTGGCGCTCATCCTTTACCGAAGGGTCGAGGCCGGCATGGAAGAAAGTGGCGTCCAAGTCATTGTCGCATAGCATTTTGCTGACGCGCTTGGTGTGGTCGCGGCTATAGCAATAAACGATGGCTGATCCACCGACCGATTTCAGGATGTGGATGAGCTCCAAATCCTTATTGATGGTCTTGCGCACCACATAGGCAAGATTCTTGCGCAAGAAACTCATGCTGATGACATTCTTTTCTTTGAACTGCAATTTCTCTTGAATGTCGTCAACTACCTTTGGCGTGGCGGTCGCTGTGAGGGCAAGGATTGGGGCATTGGGTTTGCGCTTGCGGATCTCAGCTATTTTCAGATAGGATGGTCTGAAATCGTACCCCCATTGACTGATGCAATGGGCTTCGTCTACCGTGAAGAAACTTACTTTGATTCGCTCCAGCTTGTTGAGGAAGATGGGCGATTCAAGGCGTTCGGGCGATACATAGAGCAGTTTGGTGTCGCCGAGGATGCAGTTGTCAAGTGTCTTGACAATCTCGTGGCGCTCCATTCCGCTGTAGATGGCCGCTGCGATGATTCCGTTGCTGCGCAGATGACTCACCTGGTCCTTCATCAAGGCAATAAGTGGCGATATGACGATGCACACTCCCTCCATGGCGAGGGCCGGCACTTGGAATGTGATGCTCTTGCCACCGCCTGTCGGCATCAGCCCCAAGGTGTCTTTTCCGCTTCCGATGCTCTCAATGATTTGTTTCTGTATGCCGCGGAAATCAGGATAATGCCAATATTGATGAAGAATCTCCTTATAGTCGGTCATTCTTCGTTGGGTCTGATATCTTCTATCTGTAACTGCACGGCATTGCGCTTGAATATGTTCTCTTCGATCGTGTAGGCAATGTCGAAACCGCGTTTGCTCTTGATGTAGCGCACACTCTCGCTCTGCCCGAAGGCGATGCCATTGACTACAGTGGGTGATTTGGAGTCGACAAGTTCCAACTTGATGTGTTCTTGGTCGCGTCCTACTACCTTTGAAGTGCCGTAGTCGTAGACGTTGAGCGTGCTGAATACAGGTTTGGGATTGAGTGGTCCAAACGGAGCGAACTTCTTCAGATCGTTGTGCAGCTTCTTAGTGATGTCCTTAAAGTCTATTTGGGCGTCGATGTCAAGGTTGGCTTCCACTTGTTCTGGCTGTATGTGCTCCTCGACATAGTGCTGAAAGCGTTTGCGGAACTGCGGGACATCAGCCCATTGCAGTGTGAGCCCTGCGGCGTAGGTGTGACCACCAAAGTTGATGAGCAGGTCTCTGCAGTCCTTGATGGCCGAATAGATGTCGAATCCCGTCACGCTTCGGGCAGAACCGGTAGCCAAGTCGCCGTCGCGAGTTAATACGACGGTGGGGCGGAAGTACATTTCGGTCAGACGGCTGGCCACGATACCAATAACACCTTTCTTCCAATGCTCATCGTAGAGGACGATGCTGGAGCGATGTTTCATGGAGTCGAGTTTCGAAACGATTTGGTTGGCCTCCTCCGTCATTTGCTTGTCGATATCCTTGCGCTGTTCGTTGTATTCGTTAATGTGCTGTGCCATCTTCAATGCCGTGGGGAAATCCTTCTCCACCAACAGGTCGACGCTCTTTTTTCCGTTCTCCATACGGCCAGAGGCGTTGATTCGAGGGCCTATCTTGAACACAATATCACTCATGGAAATCTCCCTGCCATTGAGGCCGCAGATGTCGATGATGGCCTTGAGACCGATGCTGGGGTTGATGTTGAGTTGTTTCAGTCCATGATAAGCCAGGATGCGGTTCTCGTCCACGACGGGGACGATGTCGGCGGCAATGCTGACAGCGCAGAAGTCGAGGAGGGGAATGAGCCGTGAGAAGGGGATTCCGTTGTTTTTGGCGAAGGCTTGCATAAACTTGAATCCTACACCACAGCCGCACAGATGTTTGAACGGGAAGCTGTCGTCTTCTCGCTTAGGATTGAGAATAGCTACGGCATCGGGCATAACCTCATCGGGCACGTGGTGGTCACAGATGATGAAGTCTATGCCTAAAGTCTTGGCATAGGCTATCTCCTTGATGGCCTTGATGCCGCAGTCGAGAATGATAATGAGCTTAACTCCTGTCTCGCGGGCATATTCCAAACCTTTCTTGCTCACCCCGTAGCCCTCGTCGTAGCGGTCGGGGATATAGTAGTCTACGTTGGAATAGAACTGCTGCAAGAATTTGTACACCAAAGCAACAGCGGTGCATCCGTCCACGTCGTAGTCGCCGTAAACCAAAATGCGCTCTTTGCGCCCCATAGCATCATTGAGCCGGTCAACAGCCACGTCCATATCCTTCATGAGAAACGGGTTGATGAGATCGGCCAGTTGGGGACGGAAGAACCTTTTGGCGGCACTCTCAGTGGTGATGCCCCTCCGGATGAGCAACTGGGCGAGGATGGGGCTCATGTTGAGCTTGTCGCCTAACTCTTTTGCTGCTTTTTGCTCTTCAGGTGTAGGAGGTACATAGTTCCATTTGAAGTGCATTTTAGTTTTTATTTTTTCTTTCTGCGTGTAAAGTTACAAAAAACTCGTTGAAGAACAAAACTTTTTTATACAATATGGATGAAAATGTATCTATGCGATAAGCGATCTTTCTTGTGCAGGTGGGTTGCAGGTGATTACAAAACTGCAATAGATCGTTGATACAAGAAAAGCGGCAAGAAAAGCCGTTGTCTTTTCTTGCCGCTTGTGGCTATAGCTGTAGTTGTGACAGTTTGATCAGATACCGCACTTCTTTCTAATATCTTTTGGCACAGCGTTCTTGTTGACGAGGAAGTCCATTGTGTTGGCCACGATGAAGTCCTTGGTCATGTACCAGATGCCTTTGTAGTCACCAGTCTCTCCCCAGGAATTTTTCACCATGTAGTATTCCTTGCCATTTTGGTCTTTTGCGATTCCGAAGATAAGCATCCCGTGATCATCAGTGAGTTGCCAGTTGTCATATCTCTCCTGGCGCTGCTCCTGAGTAGGAACTACCTCGGGAACCTTGCAACCCAAAGAATCAATGTAGTTGCGCTTCTCGGTCTTTGAGAGCTTCAGCCAGCGGGCCATGTCTGAACCCTGAAGGCTCTTGCTGTGCTTCATGTCAATATTGTAGGCAAGGCCGGAACGTGTGAAGCCCTCTTCTGAGACATCACCACCCCAAGCTACGGTGTAGCCGTTCATCACTGCGTTGTCGATGATTTTTGAGAGGTCTTCAATAGGAACGTTCCACGACAACGGATTGCGCCAGTTGTCTTGTACCTCTACAGGGAATGCTGTCCAGAACGGATGATGGGTGTAGGAAGTAAAACTTACATAGTCGTTCCAGTTCAGTCCGAGGCTTTGGGCGAATGTTGTCGGCGTATAGCTCTTGCCCTGGTAGGTGAACTTGTCGGGGCATTTGCCGAGATAGGCGTCGAGAATGCCCTGGAGTCCGACTTTCCACTGTGTACTCAGCTTTTGCGAGTTGCTCTTGGCTACGCCTGCCACATACGGCTCAAGGAGGGAGAAGAATTCATTGAAGTTGTTGAGTGAGTCGCCATAGAGACTGCCGGGGAAGGGCATGGCGTCCTCAGGGCAGATACCATAGTGCTGGAGGCAGTAGAGTACGTCGTAAGCACTGCCGCCTTGAGCGAACTGGCAGTCGCCGTGAAGGCGAACCACCTGGATGGCACGGTCCATATAAGTTTTGTTGGCAACGAACGACTCGCAGAGATCGTAGGTTTTGCCTGTTGCTTTCAAAATCTCAGCTTCAAAGAAGCTCAAAGTAGAGTAGTCCCAGCACGTACCTGAGCGGTTTTGGTCCTTGATGCTGGTGATAGGAATCTCTTTCACTACCGTGAAAACGGGTTTGTTGGGATTCACCGAGTCTTTCTTGGCCTCGGCGAAGGCGCCTGTCGCAACGGTAGCAAACAAGGCGATGGCTAAAAACAATTTCTTCATAATATGATATTTAAGTTAAAAGGTTTAATTCTTGCTCATGAACTCTTCGACATCCTTGGGATGATAAGGAATACGTTCCTTGCCGAGGAAGCGGCAACCGTCCTTTGTGACGAGAATATCGTCCTCGATGCGTACGCCTCCGAAATCCTTGTAAGTTTCCAACTTGTCGAAGTTGATGAACTCCTTGCAGTGGCCTTTGACCTTCCAGTCGTCGATGAGGGCAGGAATGAAATAGATACCCGGCTCATCGGTGACAACGAATCCTTCTTCGAGACGGCGTCCCATACGCAGGCAGTTGGTGCCAAACTGTTCGAGGTTGGGTCGTGTCTCTTCGTCAAAGCCCACGTTGATTTGGTTCAGATTTTCCATGTCGTGAACGTCCATACCCATCATGTGTCCCAAACCGTGGACGAGGAACATGGCATGTGCGCCGGCCCGGACGGCCTCTTCTGTATCGCCTTTCATCAGGCCAAGTTCTTTCAGACGGTCGGTCATGTGGCGACAAACGGCAAAGTGAACGTCCCAATATCTTACACCTGGCTTTGACAACGCGAGCGCCAGGTCGTGGCATTCCTCAACAATGGTGTAGATTTCCAGCTGACGCTGTGTAAACTTACCATTTACGGGCATTGTGCGGGTGTTGTCAGAGCAATAATGGTTGACTGTTTCAGCACCGGCGTCACACAATACAAGGCGTCCGTCTTCCAACAAATTCATTGAGGGAGAACCGTGCATGATTTCGGCATGCTGGGAGAATATCGTTGGGAAGCTGACCATTGAGCCATATCCGTTGGCAATTCCGTCGATTGTTCCGGCGATGAGTTGCTCTGTGACACCCGGCTTCACCATACGCATGGCTGTCGTGTGCATCTTATAGCCAATTACGGCGGCACGCTCCAACTCCTCGATTTCCTGCGGTTCCTTTGCAGAGCGCATCTTGACAACAGCCTTGATGAGCTTCATCGAAGCCTTCTCGGTCTGTTGCTTAGGATGAATGCCTAACAGATCATATATCTGAATCATGATATCGTGCCGATAGGGCGGCAGGAAATGTATCGTGCGCTTCTTGGCCTGAGCATCCTTGCAGATGTTTTCCAGTTCGGACATCGGTGCGGAATGGGCTACACCTACTTGCCCGGCCATGTCGCTCACACTGTCGACACTACCATACCACACGATATCGTCGATGCTGATGTCGTCGCCCACGAGAGTCTCTACGTCTTTGTCCACATCAATGACACCAACGAGTCCTTCGCGTTGCTGACCAAAATAATATAGAAAAGAGCTATCCTGGCGGAAAGGATGATAGCCGTTGTTAGGGAAGTTGGCTGGTGAATTGTTGTTTCCAAACAAAACAATCACGCCGTCGCCGACGAGCTTCTTCAGCTCTCTTCTGCGGCGAATATAAGTGTCTTTGTCAAACATGATGTATTTGTTTTATATTTATATTTGCAAAGATAAAAATTTTCAGCTAAAAAGTTGTATCTTTGCCAAAAATTAACAAAAAGCGGGGAAAATTCTCATTGTAATTAAACATTTGGACAGTTATCCTGCCTTTGGCTGCCTTCTATTTGTGGACAGACTCATGTCTGCGCGTGGGGGAGTCTTCATCATTCTTATTCTGATTGTTATTATGAGACTCGACGATTCTACAGGACTTGTCTTGGAGGGAGGAGGCATGCGTGGCGTCTTTACTTCTGGTGTGCTGGACGCGTTTATGAAGCACAACCTTTATTTCAATTATGTGGTTGCAGTATCGGCGGGGGCTTGCAATGGAATGTCCTATATCTCGCGCCAGCCCCGTCGCGCCAGGCTCTCCAATATCGACTTTCTTGACCGTTATGACTATATTGGTATAAGGCATCTTGTCACCCAGGGGTGCATCTTTGATCAGAAACTTCTTTATGACCGTCTCCCCAATGAGCTCATCCCTTTCAACTATGATACATTCTTCAAGTATTCTGCGGGTTTTGAGATGGTAACGACCAATTGTCTGACTGGAACACCTATGTATCTCTCGGAGTGCCATTCCCGGCAGCGTGCGTTGGATATTGTCAGAGCCTCCAGTTCTTTGCCTTATGTAAGCAAAATCACCGTTGTCGACGGAATCCCCATGCTCGACGGCGGCATAGTCGATTCTATTCCTGTCATGCGTGCCATTCACACCGGACATGAGCGCAACGTGGTTGTTCTGACGCGAAATAAAGGTTGGCGCGACACAAGTAAAGACCGAAAAGTACCTCACTTCATCTATAAAAATTATCCTCGCCTCCGGGTGGTGTTAAGTAAGCGGCATGTGAGTTACAACGACCAATTGCAACTGATCGACGATCTGGAATCTGAGGGGAGCATTGTATGTATTCGTCCTCAGCGTCCTATGGAGGTGACAAGAATGGAACGCGACACGCAAAAATTGGAGCGCCTTTATGAAGAGGGATATCAGCAAGGAGAAGAGTTTATTAGGATATACTACTCCAAATGATAGCATAATGGCCTTAAAATGTCTTGAAAAAGGTTTTTAGATTCCGTACGCCAAAAGCCGCCCCACGGGCTTACATAAGGGATCCCGTGGGCTCACTTTTGCAAGCTCGTTGGCAGGCATATGGAAGCCGGCTTGAAATTACTTTTTTCCTCTGTCTGCTAAATGTAAATGGGCCTTCTTTATTTCTAACAACTCTTGTTTGCAAGGTGTTGACAAAAATATCAAGCAACGTAAAAACTTAGGGATGCAACCAGTTGTCGCTAATGTTTCAGAGGTGGGCGCAGACTTTTTCTTCTTGGGTGATGAGTCGTTTATGAGTGCAGTATGGCTAAAAAAATATCCACAACGCCGTTGGAAGGCGTTGTGGATAATATACCGTAAGTATCAAATATTATTTTTGATGAATGATTTTTCCGTTCGCTGTGTGGTGTCAAGACAAGGAGAAAGGTGCCCTTGTTCTTAGTTCGCGGTGATAACTTGTCCTTGCCCATTGTTGATTTTAACCGGACCGTCGAGCAGTACGGCCAAAACTGTGATCTGAGGATCGAGGACGTTGTCGGGGACATCGATATACAAGTTGCCAGGAGTAGCGCTCCAGTAGGCTTTGTTGTAGACTTTATAGTTGAGCATCGTCCCGTTGCCTACTACCCAAACGCGATTTACGCGGTTGACAAGTCCTTTTACCTCAACGCGGCCATTTGGGCGATAAGGTATATATAGGTATAGTATATCGCCTGCTTTGTTGAGTGAGGTGTATCCCTGGAAGCAGTATGAAGGTATTCCTGCGCGAGTGCCATAGATGGCCTCAGCGTGTTTGTGAGTCCATCGTCCCAATTCTTTCAGCACATCTATTTCTTCCTGTGGGATGGTTCCATCCTCTCTCGGTCCGATGTCGAGCAGCAGATTTCCCCCATTGCTGATGCAATCACAGAAAGTGCGCAGTACCTGATAGGGACTCTTGAAGTTTTTGTCGGTTGGTTGATAGCCCCATGAGTCGTTGATGGTTTGGCAGAGTTCCCAATATTTGGCCTTTGGCCGTGTGACAGGAATTCCCTGTTCAGGCGTAGCGTAGTCTCCGTAGCCTTGTATGCGCGAATTAACGATGACGTTGGGATTTTTATGACGGAGCATCTTGATAATATCGGCCGAATGCCAGGCTTCAGCCGACTGTTCCCAGTCGCCGTCAAACCAGAAGAGATCCGGATTGAACTCGTTGCTCAGTTCTGAGATCTGTGCCATGTTGAACTTAACAAATTTCTCCCATCTGTCAGGGTTATCCGTGTAGCGTTTCTGATTTTTCGTTTTGTTGGGATAATTCTCGTTGGACCAGTCGATCAGCGAATAGTAAATTCCCAATTTTAGCCCGTGGTTTTTTACCTGATCTACAAAAGGTGTGATCAGGTCACGTTTGGCCGGTGTGCATTTTTTTGTGCTCAGTTCTCCAACTTTTGTATCCCAAAGTGCCATTCCGTCATGGTGCTTGGCCGTGATCACAACATATCGGGCACCACTTTCCTTGATGAGGTCGAGCCAGGCCTTGGGATCATAGTTTTTTGCGGTGAATCCCTTTGCCTGGCTCATGTATTCGTCGTAGGGTAAATATTCGTTGTAGAACGACCAACTTTCAGATACGCCTCTGACGGCATAGATGCCCCAGTGGATGAAAATACCCAGCTTGGCATCGCCAAACCATTTCATCCTATTGATGTAGGCAGCCGAATCCTCTTTTGGCGGTTCTTTCTTAGGCTCTTGGCTCATGACCAGGAAAGCTGTAAGCAATAATAAGGCTGTTAAGAAAAGACTCTTTCTGTTCATTCTTATTTATGACTATTTATGATGTTTGTTTATTAGCTGCAAATGTAGTAAATAATCCCTTGATAGCCGAAAGTTTTTGAAAAAAACATGCTATTCATAGGCTGTTTTCATCCTTTTTGTTACCTTTGTATCGTAATTAAAAACTCAATTGCATACAATGACTTATTTGAAAAGACTGTTTATGCTGCTGGTGCTTCTTATGATGTTGATGAAGGCCGGAGCAGTAGTGCCTGTCTATGCTTGGACGGGGTGGGATGAGAAAACAACTGCTAAGGATTTACTGAAACAATTCAAGGATTGGAAAAAACGTGGTGTCGTTGGCGTCTGCGTCAATTGTGGGTTCAATCTCGATCGCATTCGTGAGGCATCGCACATGGCTCATAAGGTTGGGCTTGAATATCACGCATGGATACCTACGATGGTCCAGGGAGGACTCGACAGCACGTGGTACACTGTGAACCGGCTTGGACAATCGGCCTACAGTCATCCGGCCTATGTGGATTATTACAAAACGCTCGACCCACGCAATCCTCAGGTGCAACGCTATCTTGTCGGCAAATTCACAGAGGTTGCTCAGTTGCCCGATGTAGACTATGTGCAGCTCGACTATATCCGTTATGCCGACGTTATTCTGGCGCGTGCCTTGTGGGACAAGTACGGGCTTATCATGAACGGGGAATATCCTGCTGCCGATTATTGCTATTGCGACAGTTGTGTTGAGGCTTTCAAGCGGCAATCGGGTATTGACATTCGAAAAGTGACCGACCCTTCTAAAATTAAGGAGTGGGCCCAGTTCCGCTGCGACAATATCACACGTCTTGTCAATATGATAGCAGAGGCAGTACACCACCAAGGCAAGAAGGTGAGTGCCGATGTTTTCCCCGGACCTGACAGCTATGCCCGCTGGATGGTGAGACAGGAATGGAACAAGTGGAATATCGACGCTTATTTCCCCATGAATTATAACGATTTTTACGAGGAGCCGGCCTCATGGCTGCGGGGTATTGTAGCTGAGGAAGTGAAAAGTGTAGCAGGCAAGAATACTCCGGTTTACAGCGGGTTGTTCATCTGTCATGACTGGCAAAACAAGAAAGCTGTGGTTGATCCGGAAAATTCCGGCTTGTTGCCCTCTGAAATAGAACTGGCTGTCCGGGGCTCAATGGAGTCGGGAGCCAAGGGAGTCTGCCTCTTCACTCCGCAAAGTATGACCGAAGAACATTGGAAGGCACTCCAGAGTGCTATTAAATAATCTACTTATTCTCCACTTCGACACTCATTTTTTTGATGTGGCCGAGTGGAGAATATTCTATTACCACTACCTTCCCGAGATTTTTCCGCTTCACAACGAAATCATGACAACTTTGGCATCATTGCTGTCAGTGGTGTGACAATTTTGTCATAATTTGACTTTGGCACGGTTTTGGCTTATGAAAGGGTGATCCATTTGCTTCTGTTTGGAGCATGGGTTTAAAAAACTGTCAATATAATAAATCATTAAAATATAAACATTATGACAATCAAACCATTAGCAGACAGAGTTTTGGTGCTTCCCGCACCAGCTGAGGAAAAAGTAGGTGGTATTATCATTCCTGACACAGCTAAGGAAAAACCACAGCGCGGTAAGGTGATCGCTGTTGGCGAGGGCAAGAAAGATGAGCCCATGGTGTTGAAAGCCGGTGACGAAGTGCTCTATGGCAAATATGCAGGCACTGAGATAGAGAATGACGGTGAGAAATATCTGATGATGCGTCAGAGCGATGTGCTTGCTGTCGTTGAAGGCTAATTGATTTACATAAACACAAATTTTTAAAAAAAACGTTTTATACAATTATGGCAAAGATTATCAAATTCGATACAGAAGCTCGCAACTTGCTTAAGGATGGTGTTGACCAGTTGGCCAACGCAGTTAAGGTAACGCTTGGTCCTAAGGGCCGCAATGTGGTTATCGAGAAGAAATACGGTGCTCCCCAGATCACCAAGGATGGTGTTACTGTAGCCAAAGAAGTTGAGCTCGAGGACAAGTTTGAGAATACAGGTGCTCAGTTAGTCAAGAGCGTGGCTTCGAAGACAGGTGATGATGCTGGTGATGGTACGACAACAGCTACCATTCTGGCACAGAGCATTGTCAATGAGGGCTTGAAGAACGTTGCCGCAGGTGCCAATCCTATGGATCTGAAGCGCGGTATCGACAAGGCTGTGGCTAAGGTTGTAGATTATATTAAGACCAACGCCGAGGTTGTAGGCGACAACTACGACAAGATTGAACAGGTGGCTACGGTGAGTGCCAACAACGATCCCGAGATCGGTAAACTCCTGGCCGACGCAATGCGCAAGGTTTCGAAGGATGGCGTTATCACCATCGAGGAGAGCAAGAGCCGCGACACCCACATTGACGTGGTTGAAGGTATGCAATTCGACCGTGGCTATCTTTCTGGTTACTTTGTGACCGATCCCGACAAGATGGAGTGCGTGATGGATAATCCTTACATCCTGATCTATGACAAGAAGATCTCCAACTTGAAAGATTTCCTGCCCATCCTGCAGCCCGCTGCTGAGAGCGGCCGTCCATTGCTCGTCATTGCTGAGGATGTAGATTCTGAGGCTCTGACAACATTGGTTGTCAACCGTTTGCGTGGTGGTTTGAAGATCTGCGCTGTGAAGGCTCCCGGCTTCGGCGATCGTCGCAAGGCCATGCTTGAGGACATCGCTGTTCTGACAGGCGGTGTCGTCATCAGCGAGGACAAGGGTTTGAAACTGGAGCAGGCCACACTTGAAATGCTGGGTTCGGCAGAGAAGGTTACTATCACCAAGGACAATACTACAATCGTCAACGGTAGTGGTGACAAGCAGGCCATTAAGGACCGTGTGGCTCAGATCAAGAATGAGATTGCCAACACAACCAGCTCTTACGATAAAGATAAGTTGAAGGAGCGTCTGGCTAAGCTCGCCGGTGGTGTCGCAGTGCTCTACGTGGGTGCCAACTCCGAGGTTGAGATGAAGGAGAAGAAGGACCGCGTTGACGATGCACTCTGTGCTACTCGTGCCGCTACAGAGGAAGGTGTTGTTGTCGGTGGCGGTACCACATACATCCGTGCTCAGGAAGCTTTGGCTGACTTGAAGGGTGACAATGCCGACGAGCAGACGGGTATCAACATCGTTTGCCGCGCCATTGAGGAGCCTCTCCGCCAGATTGTCCACAATGCAGGTGGTGAGGGCGCAGTGGTTGTCAACAAGGTTCGTGAAGGTAAGGGTGACTTCGGTTACAATGCCCGTACCGACGAGTATGAGGATCTCCGCAAGGCTGGTGTGATTGATCCGGCCAAGGTGGCTCGTGTGGCTTTGGAGAATGCGGCCTCGATCGCTGGTATGTTCCTTACCACTGAGTGCCTCATCGTTGACAAGCCCGAGGAGAAGCCGGCAGCAATGCCCGCCGCTCAGCCCGGCATGATGTAATTCGCAGCAAGACATCTGAAATTCAATCGTATGTATTAGACAAGGCGTGGTTCAGCAATGGACCACGCCTTTTGCTTTCTCTGACTCTCAACCACCACGCCACCATCTTGTCCACGAGTCATGGGCGACCCACAAGATGATTTCGCCTGTTTTTGCCGTATGTTGTCAAAAACACGCGTTTCTTTTTGCCGTTACGCCAATTTTGTCTATTTTTGCATTATGAAATATCAAATAAACTGGATAAAAGTACTTGTTTTCTTCCTTGTGGCGGGGGGACTGATTTTCATTACGGGCTCTTTCCTCATGTCGCTCGGTATCTTCTTGTTGCTATTGATCATCGACGGCTTGATAGCCCAATGGCAGAGCAAGAAGGAGTTTGAGAAGAAATGGAAGGAAATGGTGGAAGAAGAGAAGAAACATCACGATGAATAATCTTACAGAACTCTATAAGCAGTGGCGTGGCGAGGCTCCGGCGAGTGTTGAGAAATTGGCCGGGGCAGGAAGTAACCGACAGTATTACCGCTTTGCCGATGGTGATGGAAAAACAGTCATTGGTGTTGTTGGTACCAGCCGCGAGGAGGACCATGCTTTCATCTCACTGGCCCGCCATTTCACACTGCGCAAATTGCCTGTGCCGGAAGTGTTGGCTGTGAGCGATGACGAGATGCGCTATTTGCAGACTGACCTTGGCCATGTTTCCCTCTTCGATGCCATCAAAGGCGGCAGGGAAGCGGGCGGCCGGTATAACCAAAGGGAACGGCAACTGCTGCTCAAAACGATTCGCGAGCTCCCTAATATTCAAATCCGTGGTGCCCGCGGACTGGATTTCAGCGTCTGTTATCCGCAGCCGGAATTTGATGAGGACAGCGTGCTCTTCGATCTGAATTATTTCAAATATTGCTTTCTTAAAGCCACAGAGTTGGACTTCAATGAGCTCAAGCTCCAGGCCAACTTCCGTATGCTGGCTAAGGATTTGACATCAGAGACGGCCGAAAGCTTTCTCTATCGCGACTTCCAGGCACGCAACGTGATGCTTGATGCCGGGGGGAATCCTTATTTCATCGATTTCCAAGGTGGCCGCAAGGGACCTTTCTATTATGATCTCGCTTCCTTCCTTTGGCAGGCTTCTGCCCACTATTCTTTCAAGCTTCGTCGTGAGCTGGTATTTGAATATTATCAGAGTCTTAAGCAATATACCGAAGTACCCAATGAGCGCCATTTTGTAGAACGGCTCTCGTTGTTTGTTCTCTTCCGAACGCTTCAAGTGCTTGGAGCCTATGGCTTCCGTGGCTACTTCGAGCGCAAGCCCCATTTTCTGCAATCCATTCCTCCGGCCATTGACAACCTGCGTGACTTGTTGAAGCTGAATCCCTCGGTGTTTCCTTATCCCTATTTGATGGATTTGTTGAGGCGGCTTACAGAAATGCCACGGTTTGCCCATCAGGAGCCCGTTTTGGCCAAACGCAAAGATGGTTTCAAGACGACAGACAATCCTCTCTATGCTTCTTATCCGCAAGACGGTCCGGCCACCTTCTCCAAGTATGACGGCAGGGGACCGCTTGTGGTGCGTGTCTATAGCTTCTCTTATAAGAAAGGGATCCCTGAAGATCCTTCGGGCAATGGAGGCGGATATGTCTTCGACTGTCGGTCCACTCACAATCCGGGCCGGTACGAGCCGTACAAGAAGCTCACGGGACTTGACGAGCCGGTTATCCGTTTCTTGGAGGACGATGGAGAGATTATCGATTTCCTAAAACCCGTCTATCAGTTGGCCGACCATCATGTGGCCCGCTATATCCAACGGGGATTCACCAGTCTGATGTTCTGCTTCGGCTGCACCGGCGGCCAGCACCGCAGCGTCTACAGTGCCCAGCACTTGGCTGAGCATATCAGTCAAAAGTTTGGTGTGGAGGTACATGTCTTCCATCGTGAACAGCATATTTCTCAGACTTTTCCTGCTCATCCCGTAGGCACTGCGCCTGAATGATTCTTAAAGATAGCAGGGGCTAAAGTTGACAAGCGATTTCAGTAATCACCGGTGCAGCCGACAACAACTGTGGTTTTAAGGCTTATTGGATATTTTCACGGGTTTGTGGTGAGAGATTTTTAGGATCTCCTATATATAATATCATCCGACTTCGTCAATGCGACATCATCCATCAACCCGCCAAAGATCGGTAGCCTAAAGAGTAGAAAATATCTATTTCCGTTTTCATTCCTCTTGAGAATAATAAGGCAATCGCCACGCGATGCTGTAGCAGTCGCCACGAAAGTTCCGCAAGCATTATAATCTAAGTCTGAACGTGGTGATCTTGTTGTCGCCGTAGGGTAACAGAACCAAAGAACCATTGCTCATGCGCATGATTTGCCGGGAAAGAGAAAGGCCTATGCCGCTGCCCTCGTTTTTTGTTGTGAAAAAAGGAATGAAGATGTGTGGGGCTACATCTGAAGGTATCGGAGAGCCATCGTCGGTAACATCAATGACAACCGACTCATCGCTGTCGGAGAAGGCGTGCAGGCCTATATGTTGACCTGTGACAGTTGCTTCGGCTGCGTTTTTCAGCAGATTGCTTACCACACGGGCGATGAGGCTTTCGTCGGCATAGACCAAAAGGTCTTTTGGCTGACAATTGATACTGATGGTTACTCCTTTCTCCACTAAAGGCTGGACCTGCAATGCCATGCGGTCAAGGAAGGGCTTCACATAGAACAACTTTGGCTTGGGCGTGGGGACATGCGTAAACTTCCGGTAGTTGCCGACAAACTTTACCAGGTCTCTACTGGTCTGGAAGATTGTCTCGATACCTTTTTGCTGTTCGCCCGTGGCTGTTGGCAGCAATGCCTCGCTCAGCGAGATGACTGGTGTCAGCGTATTCATTATCTCATGGGTCATCACGCGAATCAGTCTCACCCATGCATCAATCTCTTGATTGGTCAGTTCGTTGTAGATGTCGCTCACGGTCACGATGTTGACGCGCTTGTGATTGATCGTGGCAGTCGTTTCGTGCACTGAGAAATTATTGATTTGATCTTTCACTTGGTTGATATGGGTGATCGCGTCTCGCTTCAGCAGTTTCCGAGCGGCAGCATTGCATCGCAGAACAAGCCCCCTCTCGGCGTCAACCACCATCACTCCAGTATCAACGGCGTTGAGAACCAGTTCGAAATATTTCTCCTTTTCTATCTGTTCATCACGTGCATGCTGAAGGATTTCTTTGATGCGATTGAGTGTGGCATTGATGAACCGATTGTCACTGCTGCCTTCTGAAAATCGGAAAGCATAGTCGCCATTGTCGATGGCTTGAAAAAGAAAAGCTATTTTGTGAACTTCTATGTTGCTTTCCAAATAATTGGATAATATTTATTGTTTGTTAACTTTTTATTACTAATTTACTATCAATCACTTAGCGTGAAGTTGAGAGTTTGGAGTCTTTTGAGAGAGACAATAACACT
>Ga0256405_10003381_pt1 | contig 32999 bp, 41 predicted proteins | sample RumenRJG_02DNA_FD_189096 | JGI IMG/M metagenome (GOLD analysis project Ga0256405, IMG submission 189096) | Bovine rumen microbial communities from Lethbridge, Alberta, Canada - RJG_02 | ecosystem: Host-associated > Mammals > Digestive system > Stomach > Rumen | place: Canada: Alberta...
AAAAAATTCCTTGATTTTCTTTCTAAGATACATTATAATAATAAACATAAAGAGATAGATAATTAAGGAGCAAAGATATGAAGATTAGAGAATTTATTGAAAATGCACAGGTTAAGTATCTTGAAGCACAGAGAGATTTCTCAGTAGGCTCTAACAAGAAGGCTTATAACGATGAAATCCTTAAGATTAAGACCATTGGTTTAGAAGTTAATGGAAACATTGACTTGATGGATGAAGAAATCGTTTCAAAGGACTTCAAGTTCAACAGAATCACTGGTGAACAGTCAGTCATTTTCAATGATAATATTATCTACTCTATTAACAAGAACCTTATCGAAAAGGCTTCTAAGTCATTTGGGATGTTCTCTGAATTTTCAAGAAAGGGTTCAAAGAAAGTCTCAAGACGAGTAGGCAAGTAAACTAAAGGACATTGAGGAGAACAGATATGGCAGAAACATTACATCTAAAAAAACTCTTAACAGACCCAAGAGAAGCAGTAAGGCCAAACGATAAGATTATAATCAAAGTCTTTGACTCAGATGAACATCTTGTTAAGATTATCAAACTCAGAGGACTCTATGATTCTAAGATTAACAAAGTCCTTAAAGACTACGGTAACTACGAAGTCACTTTCACAGAGTATGATGTACTCAACAAGATTGTAACAACTGAGATATCTCCACTTTTCTAATTACTATAATATCAAGGCACTTTTAGGCGCCTTGATTTTTCTTTTTTAAATCTCTATAATTATATAGAGGTAACACTATGATTATTACTACATTCAACTCAAAGCCAACTACTGGCAAAACTCCAATTTCACCATACTCAGATAACAGTTTCGATTTTAAGAACTTAGAAACAGACAGTCTGTTTGATATGTTTTCTGTTATGGCTAAGAACTTCATCTTAAATCTTCCCTTAACTGAGAATGTAAGGTCTAAGAGAAGAAAAACAGACTTGTTAAGATACTATCCTTCTAAGTTTGAGTATATTGTCTTAGACATAGACCATATCAACTCCAAAACAGACCAATTAGAGATTTTAAAGTACTTTAAAGACTATAAGTGTATCTTGGGAGAGTCCAGAAGCACAAATAACATTGATAATTTTAATCTAAAAGGATTTCTGATAGTAGAACCTATCAACTTAGATGACCTTAGACTCTGCGTACAACAGATACATGACGACCTGGAAAAATTTGGAAGCATAGACACTTCAGTCACAAGACAGCCAAGCCTAAATGCCCCAATGAACAAACTTACTATTCTCCTAGAGTCAAATGGAGAGCCATTTAAGTTTGTTTATAGACCTTCTTATAAGAGTAAAGACTTATTAGAAATTATCAAGAGTCCTGATAGCTTCACTATAAACACTGAGAACTTAGACTTATCTGATGTCTCCACTATAGACCAGGTTTGTCTGAGAGCATTTATGTCTATGGGGTTTGAGGCAATGAAGTCTAATGGAAACTGTATTGTGTTTAAACATCCATCTGAGACTAAGACTCCAGGAGGATACTTCTGGTTTAAAGACTCTCCTTATGTAATGAGACATTTTAATGAGAGTAAGAGTGTCAACATCTTTGCTCAAATAATGAAACTTCCTGAAGTAAAGAGTATCCTCCAGAAGGACATAGACTACAATGACAAACTCTTAAACTTCAATGTTAATACTAATGTAATAACTGTTAATGAAAGGTTCTTAACACTGAGTCCTGAAGTGGAGAATGCTATTCAGACGTTCTTAACACAGAATGATGGATTGTTTGCTATTAGAAGCCCAATGGGAACTGCTAAGTCTGTTATTATAGAAAATATCATTCAACAAGCATTGGAACAGGACTTTAGAGTATTAGTATGTGCTAACAGAATTTCAGTTGCTGAGGACTTTAGAGAAAAATTTAACCTTAAGTTATATAATAAAGACAAGTACAAACTTAATGATAGTTTTATTGTCCAGTATGATTCTTTATGGCATTATAATATTAAGAATTTTGACTTAGTCATTTTAGATGAATTTGTGTCTTTGTTGCTACATTCCAGGAACAACTTAAATGATACATGTCAAAATTTAGCTAAGTTTTTTGCGTCTTTTAATAAGAAGTTAGTTATCTCAGATGCTTTTCTGACTGGATATGAGAACTTTTTACTTCAGAATAAAAAGGATAACCTTTGGCTTATCGACAACCAGTACAGGGATGATACTAAGTTATTTGAGTACACAGACTATAACTTTTTCATTCAGAAGATACTTAAAGTATGTAGAAAGCACAAAGCAACAGTGTCATGTACATCTTTAGGAGTTCTGTATGGCCTTAAACTTATCTTAGAAAAGTACAATGTTAGAGTAGTGACTCTAACAGCAGAGACTCCTCAAGTAACTAAACACCTAGTCTATGAGTGTTTTAAGGACTCTAATAATGATAAGTTTGATGTCTTACTGTATAGTCCTACTTTGACTGTTGGAGTGTCTAATTTGAACAATATAGACTATCATTTCCATTATGACTCAAGTAGTTCCTGTGATGTTGTTAGTTCAATTCAGATGATAAAGAGAACAAGAAAAGCAAAAGAAATCCATTTCTATATAAAGAATAGACTAAAATACTTAAAGACAACTTATAGGGAGATTAAAGACGATTACATTGCTAACCTTGGAAATACAATAGATTATAACTATCTTTTTGAGATGAATGACTATGGCGAACCTAGACTGTCTAAGATAGGAAAGAAAGCGATTCAAATTGACTTATTGTCTAATATCTTAGAAAGTAATCACAAAAATGCTTTTTTATTTCTGTTACAGTATCAGTTCAAAGAATCACCAAAGATAATTGAGGATACTTTTAGCACTAATGTCTTAGTTCCTTATATAAAGGACTATAAGAACTCAGAAAAACAGTTTAGACAGATGTGTTTAAATGAGTATTTCTTAGTGAGTGATTTTAAGAATTTTGACTTTAATACTGAAAAATCAAATATCTTTGAATCTTTAGAACAAATGGAAACAAGATTAAAATTGTCGAAGAATCAAGTAGACATCAAGAAAGAAATTTTAAGTCTAAACTTAGAAGACTCTATGTTTATTGAAAAGTGCTTTAGATATAATATAGTAGAGAAATTTTTAAATGATTGCTTAAAGGAATCTGATATTAGATTTATTATCGGTTCTAAGATAAACGACTTAGATGAAACTAGATTTTGGAACTGTGTTCTCAGTATAAAAGGTCATAATCTCAAGGAGGAATACTATCCTAAAGAGTTATCTGATTTTAAGCTAAAGACTGTTATTCAAGGAATTGGATATACAAAGCAGTGTATAAATGGAATAAACAAATTTAAGTTAGATTATAATATAGAAAAATACAAAAAATTTATAAAGACGATTGGAAGCGAAAATGGAAGCGATTAAAGTCAACGAAACATATTCTTTAGTAAAAGTAAATCCAAAGTCCCGGGAAGCACAGAACCTTATAGAATTTTTAATGGTTCAGAGACCTGATGCTTATTTTAACAAGATGGTCAAACTGGGATTTCAGAGTCCTTTTAAGTATTTTACTGCTCCTTCTCCTGAGGGAATAGTCATTTATAATGGCCACAGGTTCTTACTCAGTTCCTTTGGAATAGACAAAATAGACGAGACTTCAGGAGTCCAAGAACAGGAAGTCTTAGACTTTATAAAATCTGTTAGTCTTCCATTTGAACCTTATGACTATCAGGTAGACACAATTAAGAAGTGCTTAATGAACAATAAAATGCTTATAAAAAGTTGCACCAGTTGTTTGGACCCAAATACTGAAATAGACGTTGATATTCCAGGATATACAGAACAAGAAATAAAGGAGATGCTAGATGAATAAACATTTAAAATATGCATCTAAATCTTATAAAATATGCTCTAAGTATTTTGATAAAACCCAATTATTGATTTGGATAAACCTTTTTGGAAGTTTAACACAGTTAAAACTTTTATTAGAATTAAGATTATCACATAATTTACCTATTGATTTTCTGAAGTTTAAAGAAATAAATCACAGAAAAAAGAATGACTGCAAGGTGACGTTAGAAAAATATATTACAAAGTATGAATATAAAGCACACAAATTATATAAAGAGTATGTTAAATCAAAATGCAAAGGTTGGCATCGACCAGGAATAAATCACGATTCAAAATCTTTAGAACTTTGTATTAAAAAATTTGGCTTTGAAAAAGGAAAAGAAGTATATAAACAAAGATGTTTTGATTGTGGAAAACCTTTGAGAATACAATTTTTTATGGATAAAGGATTAACAGAAGATGAAGCAAGAATCGCGTTAAAAGAAAGGCAAACAACTTTTAGCCTTGAGAAATGTATAGAGAAATATGGTAAAATAGAAGGAACTAAACGCTGGAAAGAGAGACAAATCAAGTGGCAAAATACGTTAAATTCAAAACCTGAAGAAGAAATTAAAAGAATTAATATGTCTAAATCTTCAGGTAAAAATAACGTGACAAAAAATGGATACTGTTTGTTATATTATATCCATTTTTACAATGTCGAAGATAATTTCAGTGTTTGGAAAATAGGAATAACAGGAAGAAGTGTTGAAGAACGATTTAATTTAAAGATGTTAAAAATGCATCATAATTTAGATTACGAAATTAAATTTATTCAAAAATATAATTCTATCGATGAAGCATATTCAAAAGAACAATATATTTTAAATGCTTTTAGTGAAAATAGAGTCTATACAGATTATAATGGGTTTTCAACAACAGAAACTTTTAATAAAGACGTTTTAGGAGGATATTATGAGACTAACATACAGACAAATCCATAAGTTATTAGATAAAGGTGTTGAGATGTTTGTTGATAGCCCAACAGGTAAAAAGAAAATTGTAAATAAATTTTCTAAAATGTCTGAAGGTTATATTATTAAATATGATGATAATACTGAGACAAATTGTGCTGTTGCTCATAATATGATTTTTAACGGTATTCTAAAGGGGGCATCTGAAATTCAGGTTGGCGACATTGATGATTTATCACATAAAAAAGTTGTTTCCAAAACCAAAATTCCAGAACAAGAATACTTAGATTTTGAAATCTCGGACCCAAATGGACTTTATATTCAAAATGGAATAATACATCACAATTCAGGTAAGTCTTTAGGAATCAGCCTTATCTTAGAGTTCTTTAGAAGAAAAGGATTAAAAGGGATTTTAGTCGTCCCTAATATCAATTTACTTACACAGTTTAAGTCTGATATTGAGTCTTATGGACTGAAAGAACTCTTAGACGAAGTTCAGCTACTTGGAAATGGAAATGAGTCTGATTTTAAGACCACTGTTACCATCACAACCTGGCAGTCCATGATAGACCACATCAAGGAAGTTCAGCCTGATTTTATTATCTGTGACGAAGCCCACAAGGAATCAGGAGACGTTGTTAGTTCTATCTTAAAAGAATCTATGAATACTAAGATTAAACTTGGATTTACTGGAACTCTTCCTGAAGACCCTATAGCCAAAATGACACTGTTAGGATTGTTTGGAGAACCTTATACAGTTATCACTGCTAAGGAACTAATCCAAAGAGGATTAGCTACTCCAGTTAAGATTAAGTCTGTGTTTCTTAACTATTCTAAACCTGAGATAACAATGTTCAGAGAATTAAAGGATTACCAAAAACAATTAAAGTATATTAAAGATCATGAAAAAAGATTAGAGGTAATACTTAAAATTGCCTTAGGAATGAGAGAAAAGGATAAGAATACTCTTATTTTGTATCAGCACACTGAACATGGGAAACAGATTTATTCTGAGATTTTTAGAAGACTGTTTCCAGGAGAAGAATTAAGTGAAAAAGACCTAACAGGAAAGAATGCTTTTGAATTTCAAAAAGAACACAACCTGTTCTTTATGAACGGAGAAGTAAAAGGTCATATAAGAGAGAAGCAGAGAAATCTGTTAGAAGAAGTTCATGGAAGTATCTTAGTTGCTAACTACTCTGTAATGTCTACAGGAGTGAATTTGAGAAACCTACACTTTTTGATTTTAGCCAGTCCACTGAAGGCATTTACTACTATCTCACAGTCCTTAGGAAGACTAATGAGAAAACATCCCTCAAAGACTGAAGCTATTATATTTGACATAGTAGACAATCTTGGAAAGAACTGTATCTTTATGAAGCAGTACAAGCACAGAGTTGAAGCATCTTATATCCCTGAGGAATTTGAAATCCAAAGAGTAGATGTTAGTATGTAATAATTAAAAAATGCTCTTTAAAACGTTTTAAAGAGCATTTTAATATTTAAAATCTTATCTTCTTATATAAAGACATAAGAATTTAAACTCTTCCGAATTTTCCTTCACAAATATCCAAAAGGGTTCTCATTTGTCCTTCATAGAACTTTTTGTTCCCATAGTGGATTTTAGCTTCTTCATTCTTTCCTTCTTTTAAGCACTTCCAGTATAATTCCTCTTCCTTTTTGTACTTAACCTGAAGTTCTTTGTGTCTTTGTTGAATAAAAATCTTGTCCATTTTTCTTTTCCTTAAAACATAATCTTCCAAGTTATCTTTAGAGATGTACTTTCATCTTTTAGCTTAGATGGAAAACACTTCATACAGAATAACCTGTTGTTGATAAAAATTCCTGCTTCGTTGATAAGACTGTATCCTGGATTCTGATGTTGGTCATTTCCAAATGATGTAGAAACATCAAAAGTATACGTTATAGTAGAAGTCTCAGGAGTATAAGCAACGAAGATATTGTACATTCCAGGGTTCTTAGAAATATCATTAGTTCCAGGGAACACTGTATCGTTATAAGCATTAGCTTCTAAGTTAACCCCATAAACAGGTTCTTCTAAGACACTGAAGTGAGTATTTAAAACATTCTGCGTTAGTCTGTATGACACTGGGTCACCAACTTTAGTTGTCATTTGATAATAAGAATCACCTATTTTAATTATCTCACCTGTTCTTACACTAACTGTTTGTCCTATAGAAGTTGTCTTTACTGAATCACAATACAAACAGTTTCTTTCCTTAGAAAATCCATTGCTCTCAACTATAGGGGTATAAGGATTCTTGAGGAATCCTGAAGTCCCCAGTCTTAACTTAGTTATTCTTCTCTTACTTGCACCAACAAACAATTCGGCCATAGAGATTCTAGCAGGACTCATAATAAAATTATGGTCTTCGTAGACATCTATGACGTTGTTGTCCTTTATTGCTTCTACCTTAAAGTAGCCTCTAAGGGAAACGAATTCATCTATCATTTATATATCCTTAGCCCCAAACTTCAAACCATGCTAACATTCCAAGGTCGTCGTTTCTAGCACATCTGTAAAGTTTGTTATTAGATGTGTTATACCAAAAACTACAGTCATTTGGAACTTCTGAGTATGAAGGCGCACTTGTCTGAGAGACAATCTTACAGAAGTTAGTTCCCATGTTGTAAGCATTCCAAAGTGCTTGGACTGCTTGTCTTGCTGTCATTCCTGTTGGGTAAGGAGAGTATCCATCATTAGTTGCCATTTTAAAATTCCTCAATATTTTAAATGTATTTATCACATTTATAGCATATTGAAAATTTTTATTATCTTTATATAAGAACTAAGACTTTAAATGTTTTTAAATTTGCCAAAATAACTGAGGATAAATAAATAGTTTATATAAGGAACAAAATTATGAAGATAGACACTAAACTAAAGTTAATTGCTTATACAAGGACAATGTTAGGTAGTCCTCAGATAGAGTGTGAAGTTTCAGACGCACAGATATCTCAGATAATAGATGACGCAGTTCAGAAGTTTACTGAGTTTGCTTATGGAACCTTAGAAGCAACTATTACAGTTCAAATCAATGGAAAGGGTACATACCATCTTCCTGAGAATGTGACTCATATCCTGAAGATTTCTAGAGGATCAACTGGAAGTATGACAAACTTTGCCTCTAACTATGGAGCAAACTATGTTCCTGACCTTTGGTCCCAACAGTTCTTCACATCCAGTTTAACTGGTGGGATTATGTCCAGTCTTATTGTAGTTAGCAATACAAGAGCATCCCTAGAGCACTTTATGGGAGACGATATCTACTTCAACTGGAACCCATACAAAAAAATAATCCAGGTCTTTGACTCTTATAAAGGACCTGCTTTAATTCATTTTTACTATGAGTATACTCCTGACGAAGTAGACCAAATCTTTAATCACGAATGGATTAAAAGATATGTTATAGCTAAGACTAAGGTTCTTTGGGGCGAGATAACAGGAAAGTACGATGCTGACTTAGTTGGCGGTGTTAAAATCAACTACAGTAACTTTAAAGACGAAGGAAAGGAAGAGTTGGAAAAATTAGACGAAGAACTAATTGAAAAGTGGTCTGACCCACTCATTCCAGATTGTTGTTAAGGAAATATAATGAAAGACCAAATCACTCCAGAAAACATTGACTTCCAGGAAAGGAAGGTAAAACTAATAAATGAGGATCAAAAACAGGACTCTCAGTTGAGGATGGTTTGGTTTGCTCTTTTAAGTTCTTTGTTGTATCCAGTCTTAGTTATAATATGCTTTCCCTTGGGATATCCTGACTGTGCTAAACTCTTGACTGATATGTCAGATATCTACTTCATCAGTGTGATGGGTCTAGTAGGTGTCTACTTTGGTGCAGATGCTTATATTAGAAGAGGATAGCCTTCAACACTGTTCGAACAACCATCTTAGACAATCTAAGATGGTTTCTTTAACTCAAAAAAAATTTGAGTTTAACTCAAAAAATGCTTGAAATTTAACTCCAAATTTATTATAATAATAGATATAGAGAAAAGGGAGTAAAGGTATGATAGTAAGAATTCAGAATGAAGAGATGTTCTTAAAGAAGTTCTTCAAAGATATAAAGAAACTCAACTCAAGACTTGAAAGTCCTGTCATTCCTGATGACTTAGGACTCGAAGAAACCTCATTCCTTGTCAAAGGTCCAGAAGGTTTTCCTGTTTCTATCACAAGAGAATACAGAGTCTTCGAAGTCACTCTTCCAGTATCTGAATGGAAAATCTTAAAGAAATTTGACCACTCAGATAAAATCACTATTGAGTACGAAAGAGAAAATCCTGACCACTCTCACGATGACTTAATCAACGAGTGTAAGTGCGATGTTTGTAAGAGAAATCACAACAGAAAATACACATTCCTCTTAAAGAACACTAAGACTAATGAGTACATTCAGACTGGTTCAGAATGCTTAACCAAGTTAGTTCCTGAAGTATCCTGTTACTATGAAGAAATGCTGAAACTGTTCGATGATATGTCAGATGGCTTCCAGTGGAAGATGTTCACAGACTCAGATTGTTTCAGTGCTAAGGATGCTTTAGTAAATGCTATGCTGGTCTTTAAGCACTTTGGAAACAGTTATGAGACTTACAAGAATAACGTCACCAAGGATTTAGCGCTTGGAATTGTTAGAATTGATAATCATAGCGATGAGGAATACGAAGAAGCATCTAAGAATGCTGATACTATCATTCAGTATATTAGAGAAGCTATTTACACAAGTAATTATGTTAGTAACCTTAAAGACATTGCCCTGAAAGGAACTTTCAGTATCAGAAACTGGAAACTTTGGTGTTCAGCAGTATGCCTCTTAGAGACTGCTAATAAATTCTTCACCAATCAAAAAGAACGAGAACAGACAGAATACGCAAAGAGACCTTTAAGACTGGGTAAGACTGAGTTAGTTATTACTAAGTTTATTAAGTGTGTTTCAAAGGAAATAGACATAGGGTGGACCACTACCACTACGCTTAAAGTCCACCTCTTGACCAACAATAATAACTACGTAGTTCTCACTGTACCTAGCTATAACAAAGTGGAAGAAATTGAAAATCTTCTTAAAGAACATAGTATAAAGATTATGATGACTATTAAATACTCAAGTGGGTTTAATGGCATAATGTATAACTTTGCTAACAGAGGAAAGATTATAGCATGAATAACAGAAGACTTAAAGGGCTTCCAGGATGGAAGAGGATAAGATTAGTGGAGTATTATATTCATTTAATGTACAGAACTCTTATAAAGAAACAGAATACTTCTAAGAATGAAGAACAGGATAAACTGAGGAAGACATTCTTTAGAGTTGTTCTGAGAATGGAAAAGGCACTCAGAAACTGTGACAAAGAAGAAATTCCTGTTATCTTAGATTATATCAAAGACTGTCCTGACTTAATGTTCAAACAGTTTATTTTATTTTCTCTTAGAAAGACTGGACATTACTTAGAATGTGTTGAGAGTGGATACAGTACATGATTATTGACAATTAAGGAAAATTTATGTTTGATTATAAAGAAATGAAGAAACTAATGTTTTTAAATGAAATCTTAAAGCATTGTGGTGACACAGGAATGGATATTACTATCAAGAGAAATCCTATCTATATTAAGATTAAAGACATTGAAGTAAACGAAGTTGATAATAAGATGGTTATCTCAGATGAAAAACTTTGTAAGGAACAGTGTGACTTTTTGTACCAGTTAGTTTGGACTTATAATTTATAGGAAAATTAAAATGTTAAAAGAATTTTTGATGTTGTTTATTATAGGAATAGTGTTTGTAATTGACTGTGGATTCACTGTTGAGTCTGATGACCCTAAACAGGATTGTAAGACATTAGTCGAAGACAAAATTGATGACCTAGTGGACGCATTTAAATATTCTGAGTGACATAAGATATAAAAAGGAGGTCTCTAAGACCCCCCTTTAATTCTAATTAAAAAGGTTATCTAGTTCTTCTTCTGTAATTGGAACTGCATCTCCTGGTCCTGGACCAGGACCAGGTTCAACATTCTTCAAAGCATCAAAAACAGCACCTCCAGAAACTGGATTTGAGTCTCCTTCCTTAACTTCAAAAGAGATATCCCTTTTGTCTATCTTATCTCCAATGGTATGGTCTAACTCTTTAACGAGATTTCCCATACCATTCTTAATCAGGTAGTCTTTTAGTGCCATTTAGTGTTCCTCTTATTAGAACAGGTTAATAGTTACTGCCTTAGAACCATCATAAACGATTTCTTCGCCTTTGATAACTTCCTTAACGCAAGATACTACTTTCCAGTTGCTGATGTTTCTAGTAACAGTGATAGTAGGACCAGTTGCTCCTGAAACATCAATACCCTGTGCCTGAGCATCAGCAATTAAAAGAACATCAGTAACTTCTACTGGGGTTGCTTCTTCAGTGTCTACGAAATTGATAGTCTTGTTAGTATAGGTATACTTAGAAGTATCAGTATCATAAACAGTGTTGAAACTTACAAACGCAAAGTCCTTTGTAACTGCTACAGTGCTTGCAGATGATTCTGCAGGAAAATCAATATCAAACTTTCCAGCAGTTTCAGTGTCCTTGATTTCAGCATATTCGTAACGAACCTTTTGGTCTGCGCTTAACTTAAAGGTTAAAGGTTGACCAACAGAGTTAGCAAGTCCGCCTAAACCATTCTTTATAAGATAATCTTTTAGTGCCATATTTTCTCCTTTTGATTTTATTTATGTTTCTTATTTAAAAACTCTATTTATTAAGTTTTGCTAGTTGTTTAATCAACTCAGCAGTATTTTGAATCTTAGGATCTCCAATAGTAATATTATTTACTATCTTTCCAGAGTCTTCCTTAGACTCTTTATTCTGAGACTGGACCAACTTAGAAATATTGATTAGAATATTAGACACATCCTTATAACACTGTAAGTATAGTTTCATATTCTCAGTAATTGTCTTTGATAAGTCAGAGTATGATGCTAACAGTTCAGCATTAGGTTCAAACTCTAATTCCTGAGACATTGTCAATAACAGTCTTTGTCCCAAGTCACAGTTCTTCTTTAAAGTCGACCTTATGTAGCTAATGTCTGAGACCATTGTTTCCAAGTTCAGTATCTGAGGTAACAAGTCTAAGTTAAACGTATAAGTTTTTTCTGAGGACTCTGAGACAGGAAGTGCCTTGATGTCCTGAATGACATCTGTTGCTTCTGAACTCAGTTCATCTCCCATAACGATAAGACTGGAAGCATTATCTAGTTGGTCTGAGAATGAAGATGTTATTTTGTTTAATTTTTCTGCTATTAAGTCTGCTTTTTGAGTTATTTCCATATTTGAACTCCTTATGTCTATTTATATTTGAAATTAAACACAAAAGATATTGATTAAAAATTTGTTTTATTATATAATATAAATGTAATTAGAAATTAAAGGGATACTTGATATGAAATACACTATTTACTGGACTGACAATGAAAAGTGTAGACTTCGCGGTGCTGGCGAAGACACTTTCTCTAGGGATGTGGTTGACTTTAAGTCAGATAGAGAAGCACTTTTGAAGGCGATTGAAATTCAGAATAACTTTGACCTTGACGAAGACAATTATGAGGACCTTAAGGACCTTTCTGATGAAGAACTCAAGTTCGACCTGTATGACACTGACCTGGGTTTTGGTGACCCTGTTGTATTCTGGATTAAGAAGGGTTCCAAGAAGATTTACGATGCAGGTATTTCATTAAAAGATTGGAATTAACCATTTGGAGATAAGAATTAAATGTTTACAATTGAAAAGACTTTTACTGGTGATTTAGCACACAGAATTCATAATCAGAACTTAGACTCTAACTTTACCGAAGGAAACTCTAAGGTCTTAAAGTGTAGAAGACTTCATGGTCATACTTTTAGCCTTAAAGTCAAACTAGGTTCTGAAGAATTAGTTGACGACATGGTCTTAGACTATAATGAGATTGGTTTCGTTAAGAATATGATTAACGATATCTTAGACCACAGAACTTTGTTGTCTAAGAATGACCCTTGGTTTGGAAAGATTTTGTGCATTGTTCCTGAATACTGGAATGAAACATATGGTAATTTGCCCTTAGTCAAGACTGAGTGGGATTGTGAACAGGTAGACATTAGCAATATAAAAGACCAGGACATTAAGGAATTTTTAAGTTCGTTTACCTTAGTTCCATTTACTACAAGTTCTGAGAACATCGCTAAGTGGATTTATGGAATCATCGAAGAAAGAGTTGATACATATAATAAAAGAAACAATACAAATGTAAGAGTTTTAAGTGTTTCTTACAAAGAAACTCCAAATTCAGAAGCGATTTATTTAGGATAAAAATGAAAAAGGAATTAAAGACAGTAAGACTGGATAAGTTAACTCCTTATCCAGGAAATCCAAGACACAATAATCAGAGTGCCAAAGTAGTAGCTGAATCCATCAAACAGTTTGGCTACATCAACCCAATTGTAGTAGATGAAAACTATGTCATTTTAGCAGGAAACACTAGATTCAAAGCTCTTAAACTCTTAGGATATGACATCGCTGAGGTCTTAGTTGTAGAAGGGCTAACAGAAGAACAGAAGTCAGGGTTTGTTGTAGTCGATAACAGAGCAGGCGAATTTTCAAGATGGAATATGTCAGCACTAGACAGGATGATTAACAGAGGAGACTATGACACTGAAACACTGAAAGCATTTGGAATTCAGAGTGTAGAAGAAGTTAAGAGACAGATTGAAAAGTTAATCTTAGGAGATGAAGGAGTTAAAAGTGTCACAAAGCTCGAACAGTGGTAAAAGTTTAGTCTTTGGTCTTAGTGGAGTGCTCTTTAACCAGTTAAATGGTCTGAAGGCATCCCCCGAAAGAAGAAAGATGATAGCAGAGAATATTTTTAAAACCTTTGACAATGATTTTTTGATTTGTGCTCAAAATTTTACATATAAAGATGCAAGAATCTTTGCTGAGTTAGGTCCTGAAATCGAAAACAGATGTTACATAGACTCAGGCGGTTTTATTCTGTTTAAGAAAGAGATGGAATGGGGTAAGGATGACCCTAAATTCGCCAAGATGTGTGAAAGCACTAAAAACAGATTTCTGAAGATGCTGACTTGTATAAAGTGTAAGGAGTGCTTTGAGTTAGATAATGAGTATTTTAGAAAAGATGAAGACCTGTTGAGTCCAAAAAATTATCTTAGAGAGGAAGTTAAGGCGATAACAGGATTTTATCCTACTCCTGTTTTTAAGATGCACCAGGGATTTGAATACTGGAAGAGGCTGTGTGAGAGTGACCTTTATCCAAGATTAGCCATTGGAGGCTTAGCACAGACATCTTCATGGCATAAGTATCCTGAACAGTTAAGACTAATGGTAGCATATGCTAAACTGTTTAATAAGAAAGTTCATTTCTTGGGATGTCAAAATGCGGCAACTTTTAGACAATGCCAACCAGATACTGTAGATTACAATATCACACAGTTTAACATCACCATGAACCTAGCAAGAAGGAATAATCCAGAAGCCACAGAAAGAGAGTTGTTAAAGCACTTTCCACTGTACTCATTTGCCATGGCTAAGGTGAGGTCATTTTTATATGACTGTTTTAAGAGAGAAGGGGAAGAGGATACAGAAGAATGATACATGGACTTTCAAAGAACACTAACAGTGTCTTTAGTTTTGAAAAAGATGATGAAAACAGAATCCAACCTAATGCTTTTGATTTTAAAATTTCAAGAGTCTTTAGATTTAAAACAGATTTATTTGTTCTAAATGAAGATGACTCCAAGACTCACAGACAACAGGAAGAGGTTTTTCCTGATGAAAATGGATTTTGGACTCTAACAGAAGGAGACTACAATGTTCTAACTGATACAGAGTGTAAAATCTCAGAAGGAGAAGCAGGATTTGTTATTCAGAGAAGTTCTCTAAATAGAAATGGTATCTTCCTTACATCAGGGCTCTATGACTCAGGTTTTGACAACACTGCGGGTTGTGTTATGCATGTCTGTGGGAATGGAGTTTTTAAAGTTCAAAGAGGTTCAAGAATAGGTCAGTTTATTCTAACAAAAGCAGAAACACTTAAACTTTATAATGGGTCTTATAATAGATAATGGATTTAGAAACATACTTTAAACTTATAAACAACCTGATTTTGATAATCAGGGAATCACAATTTAAACCTGACTGTGTCGTAGGAGTAGTAAGAGGGGGATATATTCCTTCTGAAGCTATTTCAAGAGCACTTAAAGTTCCCTTAGTCTTAGTAAGAGCATCTTCGTACTCTGACAAGTCTAAAATTGGAAGTCCAGTTATCTCGGAATTTATTGGAAAACCTTTTGGAAAGGTTCTGATTGTAGATGACTTAGTCGACTCAGGAGAGACTCTTTTACAAGTTAAGGAAATATTGAAGGATTTTAGTCCAAAGACTGCTGTTATTTGGACTAAGAAAGACAACATTGCTGATTTCTTTGTTAAGAGAGTTGAACCTGAAACTTGGATAGAACAGCCAATGGAAATGTTTGATTTAGTTTAGAATATATAATATAATAAAGAATATTTTATTTGAATAGGAGACTTAAACAGTTATGATTGAAGTTGAAAAGACAAACCCAGAATTAGGACTCAAAGTAAAAGAACATTTAAAGTCAAAAGGACTTCTCAATATCGAGAGTGAAAATGAATTTTCGCATGAAGAAAAACTCAATATCTTAGAAGACAAATTTAGAGATATTATCAAAGTACTTGGCCTAAATCTTGAAGATGGAAATCTCCAGGAGACTCCAAGACGTTTAGCTAAGTTATATGTTAATGACTTATTTGGCGGACTAGACTGGTCCAAGTTCCCTAAGTGTACTGCTATCGACAATGAATTTGTGGCTTATGATAATTTTGTTTTAGTTAAAGACATTAGAATTGTGAGTGTTTGCTCACATCACTTTATGCCTTTCTTTGGTGTAAAGAACAATATCTTTGGCCCTGGATGTAATATCGCTTACATTCCAAACAAAAAGGTCTTAGGTCTTTCTAAGTTATCTAGAATTGTAAACTTCTTAGGCTCAAGACCTAATACACAGGAAACTCTAACAGCACAGATTGCTGAAGTCCTGTCATTTATCACAGAAACAGAAGATGTCGCTGTTTTGATAAATGCTAATCATACATGCATGTCGTTAAGAGGCTCCAGTGACCCAGGTGCTAACACTGTCACATTATATTGTAAGGGAAGATTCCTCACAGATGACAAACTCAGAAGTGAATTTTTAAGCACTAAGTCACTTTAAACCAATAATCTAATCCTCTAATCAAAGCACTTATTTTTAAGTGCTTTTATAATATAAGGAACTTAAATGCTTGTATCACATGAAGCCCCAAAGAGTCTGCTAGACCTTTCATTGTCATTTAATGATTATGACTATTTTTTAATACATCAGATTTTTAAATTCCAGGAATACAGGGATTTCTTTAAAAAATCTAAAGACCTAAACAGAAGACAAATTTTAGATAATTCTTTATATGAACTTAAGGAGACCTTTGACCCTGATGTATTTGCTGATTACATCAAAGAATTGAAGCCTTCAGAGTATCTTATTCCTGACTGTTTCAATGACTTCCAGAAGAACTTAGACCTTTTTGATAACTGGATGTCCAAATACTGTGACCTTCCAGGACTCAAGATAGCGACAATCCATGGAAAAACAATGAAAGAATTCCAGGATGCTTATAATATTTTTAAGTCTTATGATATAAAGATAGCTTTTAATTTTGCTGAAGATGCATACAAACAGTTTCCATCTCCAGTAGAAGGAAGATACAGATTTATCAACTCCGTAAATATAGACAGGACAAAGAAACATCACCTCTTGGGTTGCACTAATGCGTCAGAGTTTTTCTACTACAGGAACTTTGAGTGGATAGACACCATTGATACTTCTAATCCTATCATGTCAGCTTTTGAAGGAAATAGATATCCTATTTTCTCAAAGCCTAAGTTAGCTGTGGATGATACCCAGGACACAGAAGTAACAAAAAAGATAAGAGATGATGTTCTTTATAATGTAACTATGTTTAAGGAAATTATAAAGAATGATAAATCAAAACTACATTCCAGTATTCAAAGAAGGTAATATAGACCTTTCTGAATTTGATTATCCAAGATGGAAAATTAGTTCAGAAGATGAACTCAAACTAAGTCTTGTTAAGAGATATATTTGTTTTAACAAGACTTCAGACTCCAGCCATTCGATGAAGGAAGAAGGCATCAGGATAACAAAAGATTCATCAGACAGTGACTTTATTCGCTATTTTGATAAGAAGTTTGCCCCTCTTCTTGACCCTGAACGAGAGATCATCAAGAGAAAGGACTGGGCTCGATATGAGGATCTTTGTGGAGAGTCACTGGAGATCCTGAACCATCCTATCTTCGAAAAGATGGCTGAGTATATCAGAGAAAACAGCAAGCAACAGTCAGACTATCTAGTTATATGTTCCTGTGGTCACAAAAAACCATATTCACAGTCTCCATACTTCCAGGGATATACTTGTGTTTTAAAGTATCCTGAACTCAGGAATGCGTTTGATATCGTTGTGCTATCCAACTCAGGAGTTATCCCAATCAATGAAGGAAACGACTTTTCATTCTGTTATCCATTCATGCATTATGATTGGAACCATGGTGTTGAGGAGAAAAAGGGTCTTAAACAGTCTGTTGAAGATAAAATGTATTATTATATAAAAGAATATATAAAATCCAAAAATTATAAGAAAATCGCATTTTCCAGCAGAGAGACCTATGACTCATATCTCCACATCTTTAATAAGCTGAAAGATGACTTTCCTGATATCGAATTTTTGTGGGTATATGACAGGCAGGAAGTGACTGAATGGATTAAAAATTCATTTGGATATGATGAAGGAACTCACCAATTCAGGATGACTGAAACTAGGTCATTATACAATCCAAGAGTAGGAGGAAAGGTTCTAGAATTTTTTTATGGATTTATCCATCCTGTTTGGCAAGAGCACTTAAGACGTTCATTACTCAATAGAGCCAAGGCCAGGGCACAAAAACTTAAATCCCGAGCTTAAATAACATAATAAAGCAATAAAGCAATTGGACTTAATTATCCAATTGCTTTTTTTGATGTTTTATTATATAATAAGACTATAATTTAAATAAGGAGAACTTAGATGAAAATTGCTATTTCAGGAGTCCAGTGTACAGGAAAAAGCACTGTTTTAAAAGAACTTCAGAAGATGCCTGAACTTTCAGGATATGAGTTTGTTTTTGAGGGGATTAGAAACCTCAAGAATCAAGGAAAAATCAAGATAAACGAAGATGGGAATGATAACACTCAGATAGTTATATCCAATTTTCATAAAGATAACCTTCTGAAGGAAAATGTTGTTCTGGACAGATGTATCTTAGACTGTTATGCATATTCATTGTATTCATATCAAAAAGGTATGATTTCAAAGGACACTCTTGACAAGGTCACTGAAATATATAACGAGACAGTAAACCAGTATGATGTTATCCTCTATCTTAGACCTGAATTTGAGATGATTGAAGATGGTGTAAGAAGCCTTAACAAAGAATTTAGAGATGAAGTTTTAAAAAATTTTGAGTCTTTAATAAAAGACCTTAAGAATGTTGTTGTTCTTTCAGGAACTGTTGAAAACAGAGTAAATCAGTTTAAAGCGGTGATGCGTACTAAAGTATTTTAAAGGGAAAAGAAATGGATTATAATTTACCAAAATCAGATAAACCTGTTGTTTGTGTTTTAAGTGGGGGTTTAGACTCCACTGTTTTAGCTTATCTTTTAAAGAAGCATTACAAAGATGTAAGACTCTTAGCGTTTAACTACGGACAGAGACACAGTATCGAGTTAGAGAAGGCTAAGATAACAGCAAGAAAACTTAATTCTCCTTTAAAGATAATTGATATTTCCTTTATAGGAGACATTGTAAAGGATGTGTGTTCATTGTCAGATAAAACAGCTGTTAGTCTTCCAACTAATGAAGAGTCCAAGGATGATGTTCAGGCAAACTTTGTTGTTCCATACAGAAACTTAGTCTTTCAGTCTATCGCTTTAAGTTATGCTGAGTCCTTAAGAGCGGAATATGTATTTTTAGGGATTCAGAATGGTGATAATAATGGTTTCTGGGATTGTAGACCGGGTTACTATGAAAAGCTAAATGAACTAACATCTTTGAACGACTTATACAAGATAAAGGTATTAACTCCTTTTCTTAACTTGACTAAGGTCGAGGAAATTGCTCTAGGGAAGACTCTAGGTGTTCCATTTGAAGATACCTGGACGTGCTACAAAGGTTCTAAGGATGGAAAACCTTGCGGTATTTGTCATAGTTGCGCTGAACGATTAGAAGCATTTAAGAAGTTAGGGTTAAAAGACCCATTGAATAATTAAGACAAATAACTTATAATATCCTCATATCACGAGGATATTTTTTAAGGAGATGGTGGTTAAAATGAAAGAAGCTATTTTGAGTTGCAGTGGTGGATTAGACTCTACATCATTACTTTTAAATCTTTTAAAGAACAATTTTAATGCCCATATTGTAAACTTTAATTATGGTTCCAAACAGAATATTTTTGAATTGTGTTTATTATATAAAAACATAGAATATTTAAAGTCAAAAGGCTTTGATGTCGACTATAAGACTTTAGACATTTCTGATGCTATGAGTAATCTTAGTTCATCTTTAACAAGAAAAGATGTAGAAACCCCTGAAGGCGCGTATAACTCAGAAAATCAGAAAGTAATCTTTGTTCCAAACAGAAATGCTATCTTTGCTAGCATTATCTATGCACAAGCATTAAGTCTCTATAATGATACAGGAAATGATGTTAGTATCTGCATGGGGATTCATGCTAATGAAGTTTCAGTGTATCCTGACTGTACTCCTGAGTTCTTTGATACTTTGTTTAATGCCTTCCAGAAAGGAAACTATAATCCTGAGCATATCCATGCGTATAACCCTTATGTAAATGTTACTAAGCAAAAGGTCTTAGAAGATGCCATCGACAGTTGTGAAAAGTTAGGTTTAGACTTAAATGTTATAATGAAGAATACTTTAAGTTGCTATAGTCCTAAGAATGGAAAAGCATGTGGAAAGTGTCCTACCTGCGTAGAAAGACTTGAAATATTCAAGAACTTAGGATTAAAAGACCCTGCTGAATATGTGAAGTAAAAGTCTTGTTTATATATAGAAAAGAAGATTAAAATATTTTATATAAAACCAACGGATAAAATACGTGCCTAAAGGCACATATACAGCCTATTAAAATTTGGTGAGACTGTTGTTTACAACAAATTACACCAAACTCTTGAGAAGGACCTCTCGGAGTATAAAGCCTTCAAACATCTGAGACTTGTGCGTAGCACAAAAATCCAGATGTTTGAACTAGAGTCAAATTTTTGACTCTAAATGGAAGCATCTATCCTTTAGGATAGATGTAGGTCACAATAAGGATATCTTTTATATATCTTTTAGATATCCTTTTTATTTTAGGAGAAATACATTGAGACTTTTTGAAACAACATTTAGAGATGGTTACGACTATTTTGAAAGATATTTTAACACTGAGACTAGCAAGTCAGAGTCACACAAGATAGACTCTAAGTATGAGTATTTTGTTCCATACTCATTTGGAGAGTATAAGCTCATCACAGACCAAAATCTTAGACTAACAAGATTAGAAGGGACATCTAAGCAGGCAAAAGACCAAATGGGAGTCGTACAACCTGTTTATAAGCATATCAGAGATACATACTGGAAAAACGGGACTTATAATCTTAGCCCAAGAATCGCTTACTTAGATATAGAAACTAGAGCAAAAGGGGAGCCTGACCCTTTAAATGCCCCTGAACAAATTACTTTAATCCAGGTCTTAGACTCAAAGACTAATCAGGCGATTGTTTTAGGACTTAGGCCTTGGGGACCTGAAGAAGACTATAAGCTAGAATGTAATGTAAAGTATGTACACTGTCAGGATGAAATTTCGCTGTTAGAGACATTTGTAAAGGTCTTTAGGGCAATTAATCCTGTGGTTGTGTATGCTTGGAATGGAGATGGATTTGACTTTCCTTACCTCTATAACAGAATGAAGAATTTGGGGTTAAACCCAAATGATTTGTCTAACTATGGAAGCGTAAAGTTAGACATAGTTGAAGACCCTAAGACCCACAGAAACTGCTTTAAGTTAAATTCTCCAGGACATCACTTCCTGGACTTGATGGAAGTTTATAAACGATTCGTTCTGAGCCCAAGAGCTTCTTACGCATTGGATTCAATCGCTGAAGTTGAGTTAAATTCTCACAAAGTAGACCATTCTGAATTTCCTACTTTTGACTCTTTCTATACTGGAGAGGCTTATACCATTTCAGATAAACCTTATTCAGAAAGAATAAGAGAACGAATAAGACAAAGGTATATCAAGAAAAATTCCTTAACTGAGGGGACACAAGAGTATAATGAAAATATGTCTTTGTTATTAAAAGACATCAATTTTCAATTTGTATATTATGGCGTTATCGATATTGTTCTTTTAAAGAAAATAGATGAAAAGAGAAATCTAAGTAAGATTATTGTTAACATTTCTAAGACAATGGGTGTTAACTACAAAGATGTTTTAGGAACAGTTAAGCCTTGGTCTCAGTATATCAGCAATGTAGCTTTAAAAGAAGGTCTCGTAATGCCGAGAATTGAGCAAGTTGAAGCTACACAGTATGAAGGCGCATTTGTAAGACATCCTGTTAAAGGAAAGCATAAGTGGGTCTTAAACTTCGATGTTAACTCTATGTATCCTCAGTTCAGTATCGCTGGATTTGGAATGAGCCCTGAGAACTTAGTTCCAATGGCTAAACTTCCAATGGAATTAAGAGACTTAATCCAAAGATATTTTGCTAATAAGTCAGACCAGGAAATCTTAGACATTCCTGAAACTGTTTGGAATGAAGTTACTCCTATCTTAGTTAAGCACAATCTTTGTTTGACAGCAAATGGAACTTGTTACAAGAGAGACTCAGTTGGAATTATCCCAAGACTTGTAAACCAGATTTATGATGGAAGAAAGTTAGACAAAAAGGAGATGTTCAAGTATGAACAGAAAGAAGTTGAGATAGAAAAGGTCTTAGAAGAAGGAATTTTTGGAAATAAAGAATTAGAGGAAAATATTGATATTCTTAATATAAAAGACTTAAATTCTTATTCTAAGAAATCTTTGGAGTCCTTGTTAGAAAAGACCAACTTTATGGTAGACAGACTGAATACTGAACAGCTAACAAAGAAAATCCTGATCAACGCTCTTTATGGAGCAACAGGAAATGCTTTCTTCCCTCTTTATAATAAAGACTTTGCTTCAGGAATTACTGCAAACGGAAGAATCTTCATTCAGCAAACAGCTAACATGATTAGACAGAAGTTCCAGGAACTTATCCCTTGGACCGAGGAGTATATCGTGTACGGTGATACAGATTCTGCAGTTTCAACCACTTTATTGATAACCGATAAAGGTAAAACTCAAATAGGAGATTTCTACAACTCAACGAACGCCAAAGAAGTCGAATACAAACCAGGGAAGTTCTTTAAAGAAGTTAAGGGGATTAAAGCACTCTCAGTTAATAAAGACTCTAAACTTGAATATAAGCCAATTAAGTATGTAATGAAACATAAAGTTAAGAAGCGTTTATTCAAGATTAAATGCAACGGTAAAGAAGTTGTAATCACTAATGACCATTCCATAATGGTTAAAAGAGATGGAAAGTTAATTGAGGTCAAGCCGTTTGAAATCAAAAAGACTGATAAACTTATTATAGTGAAAGATTATGATACGAAGCGATAAAGGTAAAACTAGATTTAGAGTACAAGGTGTCTTTGGAACAAAGATAAAGGGGTTTGAGGAAGAATACTTCTTTCTAAAGAATCTCTATAACGAAAAAGGATGGTCTAGAAGTGCTATCCAAAGCGTGATGATGAGATTCGTCGAAGGTTGGCAATATGATGGATTAGACAAAGTCCATCATACTCCTGAAAGTCTAGACCTCGAGAGAAAAGTCATTCTTCTGAGAGAACTGGGTCATAACAGACAATCTAAGATATACTTCACTACTCAGTACGGAGAACGTCTTGGCGAGATTAAATTCAAAGAAGTCCAAACCTTTCAAGCACTTTCAAACTCTAAAGAATATAAAGGAATGACTGATGAAGAGTTTAAACGATATAATAATTCAAGAGCTATTACTTTAAAGAATATGATTAAAAAGTATGGAAAGGAAGAAGGAACAAAGGTCTTTAATGAATATAGAGAAAAGCAAAGATACAAGAAGAGCAAACAGCGATATATTGATGAATTTGGAGAAGAACAAGGATTAAAGATTTTTAATGAGATAAACAAAAAGAAAATCCAAAGTCTCGAAAATTTCCAAAGAAAATACGGAAAGGAAGAAGGTCTGAGAAGATACTGCGATTTCTTAGCTTCACGAAGATGTTCATTTTCAAAAATGGCATCAAGTTTATTTAGAAAAACTGAGTCTTCTTTAAATAGAAATGATATAACATATATTTATCAGCCTAAGACTGAAGAATTTTCTATATATCAAAAGAATAGGTCCTTTTTCTATGACTTCTGTATTCCTGAATTAAAATTCATTGTAGAATTTAATGGAGATGTATTCCACGGAAATCCTCAGTTATTCAACGAGTCTGATTGTCCTAATCCATTTGACAAAACCATCACAGCAAAACAGATGTGGTCGAATGACAAAGAAAAGATAGATTTAGCCAAGTCAAAAGGATTTGAAGTGATGGTTATTTGGGAAAGAGATTATAGAAATGACCCTGAGGCTATTATGAACAGCATAATCAAAACTATAAGTGAAAAATTGAAAAATTCTTAGTTTTATACTATAATAGATATTATTTTAACAAAGGAATTTTAAATGGAAGCATTTGAACTAATAGAAACGTCAGATTTTGAGATAGAAGACTTAGGAATCCAGGAAGAGGATGTGTATGACATAGAAGTCGAAGATAATCATAATTTCTTTGGAAACGACATCTTACTCCATAACTCGGTGTACTACACCGTTGAGCCATTTGTTAACAAGTACTTAGAAACACATCCAAATGCAGATAAACAGGAACTGACAGATTTTTGTCTTAAATTTGCCAACAAAGTTGTTCAAAAGGTAATCGATGACTCAATAGACTTAATAGCTAAGAGATTTAACTGTCAGGACAAGTCAAGAATGGCCGCGAAGGTCGAAGTTGTTTGCGATGTGATGATTAACTGTGCTAAGAAGAAGTATTATGCTCGAGTCTTAGATGCAGAAGGAGTAAGATATGACCCTCTAAATCCTCATATCAAGATAATGGGATTAGAATTAGCTAAGTCAACAACCCCTCAGTGGGTTAAGGATACTATCAGTCAAGCAGTTCCTATCTTATTTGATAAAAATGAGTCTGACCTTAAGAACTGGATAAAAACGATTAAAAATTCTTATCTTCAAGCGTCTTTGTGGGATATATCACAAGTCTGTAAGACAAATAACTTAAAGTATAACTTAGGAGACAAAGGTGTTCCATTTGGAGCTAAAATGGCTTTGGTCTATAATAAGTTTATAAAAGACAATAATCTTCAAAGTTCGTTTAGACTCATCCAGGAAAGAGAAAAGTTCAGAGGATTAAGGCTTGTAAAGAATAATCCATTTGGAGTTGATATAATTGGTTATTGTGACCTTAGATTTGCTGAGAAGTATCTAAAACCTTATATCGATTATGATGCGATGTTTGATAACACGTTCTTATCAGCGCTCAAACTAATGACAGACTGTATGGATTATGATGTCTATGAAAAGGTCATTTCCATAGACGAAGACTGGTAATTTAAATGTTTAAAGGGTCATCAATGACCCTTTTAAATTTCTATGTCTTTATATAATAAACAAGATTTAAATGTTCTTAGAAACTAAAAAGTTTCGCCTCTTTAGAAACTAAAAAGTTTCTACTTCCATATTATTCAGGTATCTTGGCATAATGAAGTTTGCCTGAGTATCCCAAAATTCTAAAATTCCATCTAGCTGAGAAGCATATCCACTAAGACCTGAGTCCTCAACTATTTCTCTTAGAATTTCTAGGTCGTCTGCTACTAACTCACAAAGGTCCTTCATAATCTCAAAGAGAACCAGTGGATTATTTTCTTGAAGTCTTTCCTCAAAGTCTTCTATGTAAGAACCATCTGAGTCATTTAGACTAAATGGAACTGCTAAAGAACTTCCATATCCAAACAATCCCGCATAGATTTCCAAAGCTACATCTATGTTGTCCTGTAACTTAGTATAGAAAGTCTCACTCAAACTGTGTGATGTAGAAAACGACTCTCCAAAACAGTTTACATGTAAGAAAATAAAGTCGTTTCTTATAATATTAAGGTCTAAACAAATTTCTTCAAAAAGTTCTTCATCTGTTAAGGAACCCATATATACCTCTTGTTGTCTTTATATGTTCTAAAGAACAAATATTTTAATAAATACTTTATAGAGGTATTTATATGTCACAAGAAAATAATCAAAAACTTCAGGAAGTCTTTACTCCTGAACTAATAGAGTATTACAAAACTAACAAAAATCTTATCACTTCAGACTTGTTAGCTAAACTGAGAGAGTTTGGAAATGATGGAAAACAGTTAGCCTTAGATATCTTAGAAACAGAAAAATCAGAGGACAACTACTACTTAGATGCTTTTGGGAAGAAGATATCCTTTGAAGGAGACAGAAATCTCAAACCAGCATTCACTCAGATGAAGCTAAGTCCTATCCATATAGAAGAAATAGAAAAGTGTTCTAAGGACTTAAACTATTTCATGGACAACTATATCAAGATAAGAACTAAGAAAGGCTACAATTTTCCTGAGTTGAGAGGCTATCAAAAACGTTTTATCGACATTTTAAACTCAGACAGTGAGACTGTTGTTGGTTTACTTGGGCGCCAGTGTTGTGATGGAAAGACTAAGATTAAAATCAAAGACGAAAATTCTGAAAGAGAGATAACACTAGAAGAACTGTTTAACGAGGCTGAAAATGATAATGATTGAGAAATTTTACACAGAAAACGATGAAATTAACAAGCGATTGGATAAAATAAGATACATAGATGAAACATTGACAAAGATTTCAAAGACGACGATTAAGAATATTCTCGGAAAGATTTGTCCTAGACTCTCAGAACCCTTTGATTTTGAAAAACATATCTTAAATCTAGAAAAATATTTTAATGAGCATCCTGAAGCATCTATATATTCAAATAATAAAGATATGTTGAAATTAAAATTTGGCGAAAAAATAGGAGAGGAACTTTATAACGAGATTCAGTCTAAAAATCCTTTTAGGGACCACAAAGGAGCATTGTCACCTTTTAAAAAAGGTTCTAAAAATTATTCTAAAGAGGCTATTAAAAAAGCTAGCAAGAACAGGAAATATACTAATAGGATAGATTATTATCTCGATAAAGGAATGTCGTTGAGGGATGCTCAAAAAGCATTATCTGAGAGGCAACGGACATTTTCTCTTGAAAAGTGTATTAAAAAGTATGGTGAAACAGAAGGGTTTAAACGTTGGAGAGAAAGGCAGGTTAAATGGTTAAAGACTCTGAACAATAAGACAGAAGAAGAGAAACGAGAGATTAATATGAAAAAACACAGTGGAACTGGAAACATCAATAGTAATGTTCCATGTAGACTATACTACATCAAATTTTTCTCCGATGACCTTGTATTTTGGAAGGTTGGAATCACAACAAAGACCTTAGAACAGAGGTTTGGTCTTAAACTCCTGAAGTATCATCATAACTTAAATTACGAGGTAATCTTTGAGAAGGAATATAGCAACTTTTCTTATGCTTTTATAAGAGAGCAAATGATTCTTCACAGATTTGATAATGAAAGAATTATGATCGATTTTAATGGGTTTAAAACGACAGAAGCATTTACATGTGATGTCCTTGGAGGAGATAATGAAATTCATAAAATCTTATAAAGTCAAAGGGAAGAAAGTCTTAACTCCTCTGGGTTTCAGAGAGATAGAATACGTCCACAAAACTATCCCGTATGAAAAATATGTCATTAAAACTGAGAATGGGTTTGTTCTCGAGTGCTCCGAAAAGCATGTCATAATAGACAAAGATGACAACGAAGTATATGTAAAAGACTGTTTAGGAAAAGAGATTCAAACTGTTGATGGAATATCAAAAGTCATAGAATGTACAGATTTAGGATTTAAACAGTCTATGTACGATATTTCTATAAAGCAACTAGAAGATTCTGAAAATACAGAACTGTATTACTCCAATGGAATTTTAAGTCATAACTCAGGGAAGTCTGTGACTGTCGGTATCTTTATGTGTTGGCATTTTAACTTTAACAGTGCCTTGAACATTGGGATTTGTGCTAACAAAAAGTCTTTAGCTATGGAGTTTCTTAATAACATCAAAGAAATGTTTTATTCAATGCCAATGTGGATGAAACAAGGAATCTTAGGATGGTCTAAGACCACAATCGAATCAGAACTTAAAATGCGTGTTCTGACAGATGCTCCTGGAGACAATGCTTTCCGAGGCTTCTCATGTTTGTCAGGAGACAGTGAAATCGAAGTTTATGATACTGTTGAAAAGGTATATAAGATAAAGAAATTAGAGGATTTATACAATGAACTTTGAAAAAGAATATTTTAGAAATTTGATAAAGAATATCTTAATTGAAAATGGCTTAGTTAAAGTTTCCGATAAAACAGGTTATTATAACAATAACATTTCTAGAGAAAGTTATTGGGAAAATAACTTCCCCGAGTATAAGGAACAGTTCTTTGAAACTTACAGAGAATGGAGAGACATGTTTGATAGTGACCCACAGGTTTCATTCTTTATAAAATGCTATTTCTTCGACAAAAACCCAAGAAGTCTAGGTCTTTATAGAAGATTTAAAGACATTAAGGACTACTTTGAAAATGCGACTCATTCTGAACTTATATCAAAACATTATCATAGCTATTTCAAGGATGAGTTTAAAGATATTGTTGATTTTGAAACAGATAATATATACGAAGTTAAGATGTGTTTTGATAATGGTATAAGGGAGCGTCCAAAATGTAGAGAATGTGGAAGAGATGCTCCCTTTACAGGAGCATTAAATGGATACTTCAGGGATTTTTGCTGTTTTAAGTGTCAAATGGATTATAATAATAAAGAAAAGACTCCAAAATTATCCAACCTTTCTGATGATGAAATCAGAGAAATTGTAAGTAAAATTCCTCCTGATAGAAGAAATCTTACTAATCCAAAATATGCGGATGTCTATCTTAATATATACAACTATTCAAAGGACGCTGTAGATTTAAAACAGAATGAAAGACAGTTCCTATTTATGAACAAACTGGACATTAACTATATAGTTTGCCCATACTGCAAATGTCACAAAAAGATTTTTAAATCTTCTGTGGAAGGATATAGAGAAACTTGTGGTCGAAAAAGTTGTATAAAATTAAGAATTCATCCAAATTGTGGACCATCAGATGAAGAGATCAATTTAGATGACAGAATTTCCGAAAACAGAAACACTATCCTTTCAAGTTCGTTTTTATATGTGATATATTCAAAGAAAAATGATTTCTATAAAATAGGAATTTCAATTAATCCAACATCAAGAGTTTCATCATTTCTTCAGTTTTTTGATGATTTTGAACTGAAATTCTGTGTATTCCTAAAAAATGCTAATGATGTGGAGTATGAATTTAAGAAGCATTTTAAAGAAAAGAGAGTTTTATTTGAGTCTTCGTTCGATGGCCATACTGAATATTTTAAACTTAACAATGATGACCTAGAATACATCAAGAGGGTTCTTTATGAAAATCAATAACAGGTATCTTATCAAAACCCAAAATGGATTTCAAAAGTTCCTGGGAATACAGAAGTCAGATGAACATAATGGACTGAGGATTGTTTTTGATGATTGCTCTGAGATAAAATGTACTTTGACACATAGAGTTCAGGCAACAAATGGATTCGTTTTTGCGAAGGATATTAAAGTTCAAGATGTAATTTCTGGAAAAATAGTCAAGTCCATAGAACCATTTTACGGTGATTTTTTTGACCCTGTAGAGGTCGAAAATGGAAACACTTACACATGCAACGAAATCGAGCACCATAATTGCTCTATTATCTGTATAGACGAAACAGCTTGGATGGCTTCTGAGAAATTCCAGGCACTCTTAGACTCTGTTCTGCCTGCTCAAGGTGCTATGTCATGGAAGAAAAATGTGTTTATTTCAACTCCTAATGGAATGAACCACTTTTATGACCTAGTCGAAGGTTCAAGAAAAAGAAAAATAATCTATGGTCTTAATAAAGAGCAAATAGAAAAATTAAAAGAAACAGAGACTATCTTAAAGGAGACAGAAACATCTCCAGGAATATTTGATGTTACAATAGACAAACCATCAAACAACATGGCATTATTTGAGATGGACTGGAGAGAAGTCCCAAGATTTGACTCAAAGGGAAACAGACTAGACCCTGAAGCATTTAAAGAAGATATTATCTCTAAGTATGGAGCCACATATTTTTCACAAAACTTTTCCTGCTCATTTTTGGGTTCCTCCCACACTTTAGTCAGCAAGGAGTCTCTTCAGAGATTTAAATCGCAAGAACCTGAGATGATTTTGGCACAAAGACTGAAGGTGTATAAAGAACCTGAGCCAAAACACAAGTACATTATAGGAGTTGACCCTGCTAAGTTTGGTGGAGACTCTTATGCTATCCAGGTCTTAGATGTTACATCTTTTCCATTTGTTCAGGTAGCCAGTGCTAAACTGAAAGATGAAAACTTCCAGATAATGCCTGGATTTATCGTAGAATGGGGCAAGTGGTATAATGAAGGGCTCTTAATAATAGAAAACAATGAAGGAGCAGGAACTTATGCAAATGTAGTTATCCACAATGACTATGAGTATGAAAACCTGTACTTTGAGAGAACCTTTGGGACCTTTAAACACGACACAAAGACTAAGATAGAACCAGGATTTAGAACGACCCCAAAGTCCAGGAATATTATTATAGATACTCTAAAGCAACTTATAGATAATGAACTTCTAATTATAAATGATTTAGATACAATAAAAGAATTTAATACTTTTGTATTAAAGAAAGACAAATATCAAGCTGATGATGGATGTCACGATGACATGATAATGTCTTTGTGTATCGCTTTGGCTCCTTTTGGAGATGTTAAGAACTTCGACAATATCACTGACTTAGTTAAGAAGATGTATAGCAAAGATACGACCACAGACTTTACTGATTATCTTTGTCTAGGTAATTTTGATGACTACAGTGATTTCTCAGTTGATGATTCGAGTTCATTCGGTTCTGACTTTGATGATGTGCTATTTGAGATTTCTAAGAAAGGAAGCTATTGATGATTATTTCAAAGTATATTATAATAATCATGTCATATAAATGAGGTTAAAAATGGATATAGATTTACTTGTAAATGCTTTAAACACTATGGATTTTTCAGATTTTCCTGAGATAACAGGGTTTAGGAAGACAACAAAATCCCTTCAGGAAGTTCCTAACAGTGTGACTGTTCTTTGTACAGAAACATCAAGGAATTTCAGAGCCAACCTGTTAGTAGACTTTATAAGTGCATTTTCTAAACTTCAGATTGTTTCACAGTCTAAGACTATGCATAACTTTTATGTCAGAGCAAGGTACGTTGGAAATGGAGAAATTTTAAAATTCTTCATTAAACCTGACCCATCAATAACGACTACAAGAACAGGGCTTTCAGGAACTTTGTTTGTAAAAACAAATAATACTGTTGTTTATAATAATGAAACATATTATGAATTTAATTCATCAAAAGACTTAAAGGACACTGTCTTAAAGAATATCAAAGACCTAAATCTTTCAGAAACAGAAGAAGATTTTATCTTTGATGTTTTTGAGAGTGACCTGGATTCATTTAGGTTTGAACATTCAAGACCTATAGAGGCACTCCTGGTCCCATTTGGAGAAGTTATCACAGCTTTGTCTTTCTTAGAGGGGATTTCTAGCCTTCCTGGACTTCCAAATGCTTTGGCTTCAGAAAGATGTTCAGTTCTGTTCCCTGCTTCTTCAAACAACCCTCAGAGCGATTTCCTAGTCAGATACGGGGATATAGTTTATCCAATATCTTCAAAGACAGGAAAAGGTCACCCAATGGCTATTCTTCCAATGCTTAGAAAGATGGATTATTCAGACATTCCAGATGGAAAAAAGTTTAAACCTTTGAGAGACCTGAAGGACTTACTGGATTCTGGATTACCAAGCTTTGGCGTATTTTTCTTTTATGCTTTAGATAAGGATATAATTAAGGCATTAAAGAAATTAAAGATGACTCCAGAAGACTTCTTCAAAGTTTCTAAAGAACTGAGTGAAACAGTTAGAAAGGACTTTGATATAGATGAAGCCCTTCTCGAAGTGAAGGATGTGTTTGAAGACAAATTCCCAAAGACCAAAGCCCTCTCAAACTTTCCTGTTTGTATCCCTTACTTAGGAGTTAAAAAGTTCTGTTCAGATGTAAATGATGAAATTAAATTTTTCATATTGTCTTTAATGGATACCTCTTTATTTCAGGCTAGATTAAATCTGAACCAGATCCGAAAAGGAAGACTGGAAGTGGATATTGTTCAGGTCTCAGCTCCAAGTAAAATCACATTTGGGTGTCCTTCTGGGTCCAATGATTTTAAATTGTCTCATGGTGCTTTAGGTGTGAGTGTATAACAGGGAAAAATATGTCTGATTTTAAGATTTACAGAGGGGTAGTTGTAGACAACAAAGACCCTGAGAAGTATGGAAGAGTAAGAGTCAAACTGTTTGGTCTAAATGAAAATGAAGCAATAGACAATCTTCCTTGGGCAGAAGTTGTCCAACCAAATGGATTTGGTCTTATAGGTGGAGTTGGACTCAGTGCTGTTCTAAAGCAAGGCACTTGGGTATTTGTAGTCTTTGAGGAAGATAACGAACAGAAACAGATTGTTATTGGAGTAGCCACAGGGATAACTGAACTTAGAAAAGATGGATACGCAGACCCTGACCAGAAGTTTCCACTACAGTCTGTTTTAGGAATGTCTGATTTTGGACAAACAAACATAAATGACTTCTCCTTAGATAACAAAGGACTAACAGACACCACTATGACATCTCATGGCGTGATGTTCAATTATCAGTCCAGTGTAAGTGAAGACTCTTACGTAGATTCCTGGATTCTGAGAAGTGAGAAAGGAATAATGGTCGAGATAGATGATCACCAAAGTCTCTTAAAGATAACCCATCCTGAAGGAACATATATCGAAATCAAAGAAGATGGAAGCGTAAAACTAAGTGCTTCTAATAATATAACTCTTAATACAAAGAAAGACTTAGAGTTTAATGTGTTAGGTGATTTTAAGGTCAATGTAGATGGTGACTTAAAGTGGGATATCCTAGGCAATTTTAACATCTTTTGTGATAACAGTCTTAACTGGAATGTGTCTCAGAATGTAAACTTAAAAGCAAAGGATATTAATCTTAACTCTCAGAACTACACTGTTAACTCTGTTAGTGTAAAGTTCTCTTCGTCAGATTCATTTAAGACTAACACTGGAAGATTAAGCATTCATTCTCAGAATGGTGTGATAAAAGGTTCAAATATCATTACACAGGAAAAACTTAATCTTAATACACATCGCCATAAAAAAGTCTCAAAACCAGTAAAACCATCTTAAAAATATTTAAAATGATGTTTCTTATATAATAAACATAGTTAAGAACTTAAAAGGAAACTTAAATGACTCAAACACCAAGTCCTGTTTTTAATGAATTCTTAGAGCATGCTTTAGTATCAAAATATGATGAGTATGGTCACAAAGTCTATGAACTGAAATATCCATGGACCTCAAAATTCTACTATAACTCTAAGACTCAAGGAAAGCCTTTCATCGACATAGATGAAGAAATCTATCCTGAAGATATCTCTAACTTCATCCAAGACCTTAGAACTTCTGGAATAACTGAATTTACTCTAAGTTATGAGTATGGACCTAATCAGAGTTTAGCTAAGGTCTTTGAAGAAAATGGATTTATTTTAAGAGGAACATACTACTACAGTCT